>Ga0315915_1002985_pt1 | contig 21532 bp, 10 predicted proteins | sample MpolbnodulesMG_FD_207738 | JGI IMG/M metagenome (GOLD analysis project Ga0315915, IMG submission 207738) | Medicago polymorpha root nodule microbial communities from Los Angeles, California, United States - branched nodules | ecosystem: Host-associated > Plants > Roots > Nodule | place: USA... | reverse complement strand
TGTGCAAATGTATTCATCATGTTCTCATTTTAATTATTAACAAATCTAAACCGTTGGTTAAATCTAACAATAGTTTTTAGATGGTCCACCGGTGAGGGACTTAATTGAACTCTCACCCTACAATTCATTCTAGGGTGAGGGTTCAATGAAGTACCTCACCAGTGTACCATTTTATTTAACTGTTTGATTTAATAAGATCATATTGTTTCATTATACGTGACCACACTGGATTTAAATTTAATAACTTCATTCTGCAATCAATTCTCTCTCTCCTGGCAGATTTCACCGCCGCACATTGAATGGAAAGTAAAATTAAAACAAGTTTAGGGAAATTTTAAGAAAAAATATTTGAGGAATGAAAAGGGATTTTGACAATAACTGTCGAGGAATTCAATTAGGAAATTAATTTCAAATGAATATTTATAGGAATCAGCATCAACAGAAAAGAATTCCATTGTAGTTTTTGAGTATTAGTCCTATATGAATTGTTGTTTATCACATGAAATTGATATCTTCTACCCATACACTACCAGAGCATGATTACCAATGGGCAATGGCCAAGAAGAATGAATCACTCATTTGAGACAAAACGAAGGATATTATTTACATCTAAAGGGAAAATGATAAGCACTTGTGGGGTTTATTGTGTGAACTCGGGAGTAAATATTTATATGTAGCGGGGAAGCAATCAGAGCTCCGGGCGGCAGCGTGGTTATTCTTCGGAGTTCGGTGAAAGGAGATTTGTTAGACGAGAGAATTGGTTTCAGAGAAGAGGAATTAGATCCAGTGTGATCACTAATAATTAGATCATATGGTCTTATTAAATCTAATGGTTAAATAAAGTGATACACTGGTGAGGGACTTAATTGACCTCTCACCCTAGAATCCACCAAATTATCTCCTATGAAAAAAAAAATTGAGAAAACAATTTTCTTTAATCTCCTCCCTCCATTTTTTATTAGAGATCAAGGGTTACAAATTACAACACTCTTACCTAATGTCGTTATTCTTCATTGTTTCTAATTATTTGTTTCAAGCGAACACTTCCTCCTTCTGAAAGTTCCTAATCGAAACCCGCAAACTAAAACCTCAACCAAGTGTTAGGAAGAAAAAGGTATATGATCCATGTCAACTCCCTCCATTACATGCTAGTTATTCTTCTTCTAAGATTCAAGTTTAAAAAATTAAGTTTTATTGCAGTGATCGATTGTCGTGGTTTGACATTGTCATAGGAGGCTTTGTGCAATCACAAATGTTTTTTGTTGTTTGAGGAGGCTCGTTATGTTATCGCGAAATAAAGGCTTTTGTTCGTGTATTTGAAGAAAAAGGAACTTGCCCTTGATTAATAGCCAATTATTCCTCTTTTGTAAATCGTGTTCAGGAATTGAGTTGCACTGCTGTTTCTGCTAACATTGTAGCAGTATAATAATACTTATCTCGTCATTATTGTCACACGTTGTAAATTAAGAACTAAATTGTACTTTAACAGTTATCTTCAAATTCCATTTTTACTCTTTGGTTGTACATAATTTTCACCACCCTTTATCTTTGTTGGTTCTCTTTTTATTAGTGGGATTTTATATATGATGTTTCCATAACGCCAACTACTTACGACACCATACTTTATGACTACCGCCATGGAGGGTTGTTCTTCTTCAATCTGAATAGAATGTAATTGCCGGATGAAAGGATGAGCAAAAGTCGACCTTCCGAAATGTGTAATGTTATTTCGAGTTCATAGTGGTGACATATGATCAAATGTATTGCAAACTGAATTTGTTATGTTGTGTTTTGGCCACTCTTTAGCTTATATATTTTTATGCTCAATATTTTGGTCACACTTTACCTTGAAAGGATTATAAATGCAATGTTTAATTTTATTTTACGCTCAATATTTTGGCTCTTTGTAACGGAAAACAATTATAAATTATAATAATTTGGTCAGTATTAGTATCAGTATCGATCACTTGTACCCAATGGTGTTTAGGTACTATTTTTTGTACAGCAATCTATTATAGTAATTCTTTAAAAGCCACTAATAACTACGGACCTTTATTTCTTCACAGCTAACGTGCTAAACAACTACTCCTATTTTAATAAATGCGCTGACCTTTATTCTTTGTTAGTCCTCCTTTGTTTATTGCTTATCCAAGTTTTTTAAAGATGTAAGGCAAAATTAATTACAATGAGGTGACCAGTTCATGAATTTTGGTTTACTTACACTAAATAGCAAGCATATGTGTAGTGAAAACCAGTTTCAAGACATTAACCTGACATGAGGTGGCAGTTGGTGATTGGTTTATATTATTACATGTGCCAACTATGATTTTTGTTGAATTGAAGTCAAAGGTAACACTCTCACTTGTCTTTCTTTATCTCTCTCACATTACCCTTCTCTGTTTCACCCTATTTTCAAATTTTCATCTTCTTCTCTGTTTCCAGAAGCTTACCCTTTTCTCTTCTTCCCACAAAACTTTCATCAAATATATAATTCACTACAAAACTCACATTTTTCACCATTGTTAATTACAACCAAAATTCACGAACTGAACTGAACTGGTCCCATTATTCAAACACAGCCTATATTCTCATGGAGATAGAGATAGAATCTTCTGCTGATTGTGATATCCAACATATACTTAACATCTCTGAAATTATAGAGCCTTCACTTTGGCCTCAATGTTGCATATACAATGTTCCTACTACTTTGTTGAAGGTGAAGGAAGAAGCATATACACCTCTGCTGGTATCCATTGGTCCTATCCACCATAACAACAAAAAGCTTGAGGAAATGCAAGAATACAAACGTAGGTATTTTCATTATTTCTGGAATCGTTTGGACAGCAAAAATCATTTCATGAACTACAAAGAATTTCTTCAACAAGAAGATCAGAATATACGTCGTTGTTACCAAAAGAAGTTCTATGGTATCAGCAATGAACAAATGGTTGATATGATACTGTTGGATTCTGTCTTCATCATGGAGTTATTTTTAAGAGAAAACAAAAAATGGGAACACAGAGATGATTACATTATAACTCAACTTTGTGTGAGTAGAAGTATTCAAAGGGATTTGTTGCTTATTGAGAATCAACTTCCAATGTATGTCTTGGAGAAACTCTATGACACAGTTGTTCCAAGTAATGTCAAAAACCACTATCTGTTTACCATGCTAGCACATGACTATTTTGCTTCTTGCTACCCTCATCACAAAGAGTCATCAAAAAGAATGTTTGAGGAAAAAAATTGGGAGAAATCACTTCATTTCACTGATTTGATTAGGTCCTCTTATCTCCCAATGAAGCTAACCAATCAACATATTGATTCTCAAAGAGAATGTTTGAAGCCAAGGACTGCAACAAAGCTTAAACAAGTTGGCATAAGCTTTAAGAAAGTTCACAACCGATGCTTACTTGACATTAAATTTCAGAAAAAGCCCTTTTTCAGTTGGTTTCTGTGTTTAGATTGTTTACCATGTTTCAAAGCTGAATTTCTATTCCCTCAATTGAAAGTGGACCATTCAACGGAACGTGTTCTTAGGAACCTCATGGCTTTTGAGCAATGTCACTATCCAGACGAGCCCTATATTTGTAACTATGTTTCTTTTCTTGATTCTCTAATTCACACCAAAGATGATGCAGAGTTGTTGGTCGAGAAAGAAGCGATTGTTCACGAACTAGGAAGTGACGAGGAATTGGCAAATCTTGTTAACGGTCTATGCAAACATGTTGTGGTGAATTCATCATGTTATTTGCAACTTATGGACGATCTTGATGAACATTGGAGAACTGCTAGGGGTAAATTAAGGAGAATCTTTTCTAAAATAGGTTGGATCGCACCTCTAATATTCCGCGTCTTTCAACTTTTGTTGCGTCGTTGATTAGATATAATGTTTTAGTTTATATATCATTGTTAGTGAATGAATTTTATGTATCTAAGAATTACATGTACTAGAATCTGCTTGCATACTGTTTGCTACATGTAATGAAAATATGAAATATGACCTTTCTCTGTTATGCTACTTCATTTGAGTTGGTTTCTGAATAAATTACTTTATGTAGGTTTCAAATTGATGACATTTAAGAATTTTCTACATTTGAGGTAGAAGGTAACCCGCATTTTAAATGGGTCCATTTGGCTAATATTTCATTATGGGAGCAAGTTATGTCCAAAGCAACAATTTGTGTTTCATTGGGTGATTTTCAATAATCGTGCAAATGAGATTAATGAGTTAGTCAAAGTGTTGTCCTAGAATTGGAGTCTAAATAGAATGTCAAAATCATCTTACCTTTTCTATGAATGGGCGTCGAACCCGCGGGATTGCTTGCAGAAGGGTTAATGGGCACTGTTTCTGTTTTGGAGGTTTTGTGCGTGTGTTTTTGCTTATCTGTGTGGGGGATTTTCTGTGCTGTGGTACAAGTTATTTTGCCAGTTTTGATTCCTTTTGACAGGTGCGGTTTGGGATTTTAGTGTTTATGATATAGGTGCTTTTACTGTGGTCTGTTTTAATCTTTTGGGAGTTTGCCGCATATTTCAAGCCATTTGTATTTCTGATGTTGCTTCTATGCACGTTTTGTGTATAGAGCTGAATCCGTGGCTGAATTTATAGCAACTGAATCCATGGCTGAATTTAGTGGTTAACGGTTAGTCGTTAATCTGTTGTGACTGAACCTGTGACTGAATTTATTGCGACTGATTTAGTAACCACTTGTTGAGTTCAAAGAAAGTATGGGAAAGCTCGGGTAAAGGATTGGTATGGTATAACTTATTTGTGAGAGAAACTGGATTAGGGTGGGATAATGTGAATGTAACACCCAAATGGTATGTTGTTTTAAGTATTAAGATTTCAACTAGGAAGTACTAGGTAGTAAGCTTATGCAGGAACTTTTATATACTGTTTTTTCCTTCCACTTGTTGTAATTGTTCAGATTCAACTTGGTTTAGTACTTTAGTTCAGAGTTAGTACCAGTTTTGTACTCCTGGTTTTGTACTTGAGATTTGCCACTTCGGTTTTGTACTTGAGCTTATGCACTTAGGAACTCATGTACTCCTGTACTTTTACGAGATTTGGCAACTTGGTTCGTATTTGATCTATACACACACACACATGTTAAGGAGTCAAGATCCTCTCCATTTTGGATCTATCCTAACTCCATGTTAATCGTGCAAAGGAGATTAATGAGTTAGTCAAAGTGTTGTCTTAGAATTGGAGTTTAATTAGAATGTCAAAATCTTCTTACCTTTTCTATGAATGGGTGTGGAACCCGCGGGATTGCTTGCAGAGGGGTTAATGGGCACTGTTTCTGTTTTGGAGGGTTTGTGTGTGTGTTTTTGCTTATCTGTGTGGGGGGATTTTCTGTGCTGTGGTACAGGTTTCTTTGGCCAGTTTCAGTTCTGTCATGGGTGAGGTACCCCTGTTTGTGACATAGATGCTTTTACTGTGGTCTGTTTTTTCCCTTTTGGGAGGGTGCCGCATATTTCCAGCCATTTGTATTTCTGATGTTGCTTCTATGTATGTTTTGTGTATAGAGTTGAATCCGTGGCTGACTTTATAGCGACTGAATCCGTGGCTGAATTTAGTGGTTAACTGTTAGCCAATTAAATCGGCTGGTTAACTGTTAGTCCTTAATCTGTTGTGACTGAATCCGTGGTTGAATTTATAGCGACTGATTTAGCAACCAATATTTGAGTCCGATTTAGTAATCCATGGCTGAATTTGATGAAAATAATCGATACATTGTACATCTCTTCGAAAAAATAAATACATTGTATATCATTGGAAATACAAATTGAGTAGATACCACCCTAATTAAAGCAAATCAAAAAAGTTCTATTCAAATGGCACACATCGTATGTTCAAATGACACACATCATATGTCAACCACATCGAATCTCTGACCAGCCCTAGAGAAGAGCACATCTCCCTTGAACTTGCAGCAACCATAAGTGCAAACTATGCCCAGCAGCACGTATAGACTGAACTTGTGATTTTGACGTATCTACAAGAAGTATTTTCTGTTTCTCTGTTTAGAACGCATCCTGCCAGCGACAAAGTTTGGCAAAATTTGAGTCAGTTGGACTGCCATTATGTAACAAGAAAACAAAAATTTGTCCAAAGATATGACATCTAGTAGTGTTAGGCAACAACACTAATCCCTAACCTATATGTAATCTTATTCATGCTAAATGTAAGCACTCAAACACAGAGTCAACACTAAAATCAAATTCTACTGAAAGATTTCAAAGATATGTGCTATTTTAATCCATTTAACAAAAAATGCAGCCAGTGTCTAGCTAATATATATCAACCAAATTAAATGCAACATGCTAGTATTTTTTTAAAGGACCTCAAATAAACAAACATTTTGTAATGCCAAAGCCATGGAACATGAAATTGGCAATGTCGCAATTACAACCTCTACCTCAACTATGTTTGATTCCACTACCTCAAATTGCCATGTTAAATGATTTCTAATTCATGTGCATGTTTAGAGCCCAAACTAAATAAATACATGTATGTAGAGCTTAGTGTGCATTTTCATGTTGGAAGTTGGAACTAACGATTCAAAGAAATAAATGTGATGCATAAGTATATCAAGAATATTAAGTAACATGATATAAGTGCTCTTAGTGTCCTTCAAATAAAACATTAAATAAATTTTTATCATACCAAAGGAGTATGCAACAAAAAGGCCACTTAGATACCAAAACTAAGTGCTTATATACACGGTGCAGCCGCACAAGGCATGTACTTGATTCATGTGGAAATAGTAACACGAGTATTGACAATGAGAACTTCTACCCTTATACCACTGTTTCGGCACTGTGAAAGTGGAAATGCAGGAAGGCATGGTATTGACTATATGGTATTTTTATTCAGCTATCGAGATCTGAGTGCATTGACTGCATGGTATTTTTACTGCTGATGGTAATGATGAATGGTTGTTGAATAAACAACTAAACAAGTTGATGACAGATAGCTTACTTTTGTTGTGCAGCTAAATCAATTTGAACTTCTGGTGGAGCCAGAGCAGGAGGTTCAACAAAGTGCAGGTTGGGGTCGCGGTAAATTGACAAAAGTTAGAAATAATTAGTTGAAATACATAATAAAGTTCAATCTATTGTTCCTGACTGTATAGAAACTACACAAAAGACACCTACCTTGCAAGTTTCCAGGCAAGGTACAAGAAAGGCTTCTCAAAGTTATAGTTGCAGACATACAAACAAAAGTGTGTATCAAGGCAGACTAAAAGCCTAAGACAATCTGTTCTTTTAAAAAAAAAATATATATATATATATATATATACTTCATTACATTCTTTAATGCTAGAATTCCCACTTAACGAAATAGTAACTCATCACCAAAGGAATAAAAAGACTATAGAAGGTTATCGAGGCCAAGCTACAGTTTGAGTCTTGGATCTCTCCCTTCCAAAATGTTCGAGAGTTGGGTCTCTCCCAATCCTTTACCAACTATCTGAGTCCCCCTTTCTCTGCCCTATCTTATTTCAATTCTCAGAACCGTCTAACACGTTGTTTGTGAGAACATGTAAGTTGAAAGGTCAAATACTTAGACAAAGCTAACTGAAGAAAAGGACCAATTGAGTGCTTAAACTGATTATATTCACGAATCAAAACTAACATGATTCAAGTTAGAAAAAAGTATACATCCATAGTAGGAAGAATTGCCATTATTCAGTTCATTCAAAGCCTTATTCCATAGTTACAAAATGAACACAAACAGAATCGTAATTTGCTGCATATGGGAACCGGGTGAATATCAAGCTGTAACGTTGTCTTACTAATTGCTTGTTACTAGTAATTTAGGACTTAAAGTAAAAGCAGACCCTTCCAGTCCCATGATCAGAAATAGAATGGATTGATTTATGCATAGGAAGATAAAACACAAACACTCCCATGGAAAACTTATTTAATGAGCATTTTGAGCCTTTTCTTAACCATTGCACTAATTGTACTTATTTATGGTCAAATATTAATTAATGGTTAATGTTAATTTGTCTATAATTCCCTGGGTGAATAGGCTATTTAGTCCTCAAATTTATATGCATCCATCGATTTCGTCTCCGAATTTTTCGAAATAGCCAATAGGTCCTTGAATATTACGGACGACGATCAATTTAGTCCATTCGTCAAGTCTCACCGTTAATAGTGCTTAAATGTCATGTTAAGCACTAGCGTGGAGTTCCAAGCAATATTCTGCGTCTTTCAATTTTTGTTGCGTCGTTGATTAGATATAATGTTTTAGTTTATATATCATTGTTAGTGAATGAATTTTATGTATCTAAGAATTACATGTACTAGAACCTGCTTGCATACTGTTTGTTACATGTAATGAAAATATGAAATATGACCTTTCTCTGTTATGCTACTTCATTTGAGTTGGTTTCTGAATAAATTACTTTATGTAGATTACAAATTGATGACATTTAAGAATTTTCTTCATTTGAGGTAGAAGGTACCCCGAATTTTAAATGGATCCATTTGGCTAATATTTTATTATGGGAGCAAGTTATGTCCAAAGCAACAGTTTGTGTTTCATGGGGTGATTTTCAATAATCGTTCAAATGAGATTAATGAGTTAGTCAAAGTGTTGTCCTAGAATTGGAGTCTGAATAGAATGTCAAAATCTTCGTACCTTTTCAATGAATGGGCGTGGAACCCACAGGATTGCTTGCAGAAGGGTTAATGGGCACTGTTTCTGTTTTGGAGGGTTTGTGTGTGTGTTTTTGCTTATGCAGGAACTTTTATATGCTGTTTTGTCCTTCCATGTTGACTTATGTTGTGTGTTTGGTTTGTAATTGTTATTATTCGATGGCTTTTAAGTTCAGATTCAACTTGGTTTTGTACTTTAGTTCAGAGTTTGTACCAGTTTTGTACTCCTGGTTTTGTACTTGAGATTTGCCACTTCGGTTGTACTTGAGCTTATGCACTTAGGAACTCATGTACTCTTGTACTTTTACGAGATTTGGCAACTTGGTTCATATTTGTTCTATACTTCTATACACACACACACACACACATGTTAAGCAGTTAAGATCCTCTCCATTTTGGATCTATCCTAACTCCAAGTTAAGAGGGTGTGATATAAACACAACATCCCAAACAGCAACTTATTCTAACCCTTTCACTTTAACACAAGTAATCACCACTCCAATCATCTGATTCACTAAATCATAAAATAAAATAAAAAATATTCAAAACCACTTGCTACAATTGCACAAAAAAAAAAAAGAATTCAAAATCAAGATTCTAGTTATCCATGTTCAAATGAACAGTCAACATGGACAATGAAGCAGAATCAATAATGCTAACAAGAAAAGCATAAAAGAAAAAAAAGAAATCCAAGCAGCACACTGGAGCATATCATGGCCCTATTGATTAACAGAAAGCCCCCTCCGCTTGTATCGGACCATCACTTTTCCTTTCACTCCGACAACCATGGCATTCCAATCAATCTCAGGGAAAGGTGACACAAGCTCCAGTTCAAAGTTCCTCAGAAGATGAGTCCAGATTGCTTTTATCTGCAGATATGCAAAAGGCTCTCCAAGGCATCCATGTCTACCACCTCCAAAGGAAATGTACGAGAATGCCCCTGCTGCCTTGTCTTCTTCCCTCCCAACAGCAAACCTATCGGGATCATACCTATCAGGGTCATTGAAAATGTGTGGTAACCTGTTTGCAAATGCAGGGGATGTAGCAACTATATGACCCTTGGGAATGTCATACTCTTTCCCCTCTCTTGTTGTGACGCTGAAATCGCTGTGTGAGCTTCTCAGCAACATAATTAGTGGAGGGTGCAGTCTCAAGGCTTCTTTAATGCACCTATACAAGACATCCATCTCAGCCAAAACATCGTGATCAACTCTATCGCCGTGTTTCTCCATCAAGTTCTTTTGCTCCTCCTCCACAGCAGAAAGGTACTGTTTGTTACACAGAAGATATGCTCCGGTCCAAGTGGAGGTGATTGAACTGGTGTGCTGTCCTGCAAAAAGAGCAGCAATGAGGAGTCCTGTGACTTCAGATTCTGTTGTTGGGCGACCGTCTTTGTATTTTGAGTCAATGAAGCACTGCAGCATGTCGTCTTCTGATTTGTCAGCATTTTTTCGAGAAGAAATGATGTTTGCAAAGATTTCAGCAAGCTTCTTGCGTGCGTTGTCACGGCGCCTGTGAGCTGGGATTGGTAGGTATGGGAAGAGAACACTGATTGGAAGCATTCCGTTATCGAGGTCATGGAACAATGCAGAGACATCATCGAAGAGCTTGTCACGAACTTCACGACCCAAAAGACATCTACTGGCTGTCAAGATGATCAGATGCTCAAGCTCATACTTCAAATCAACTTCACCGCTTGATCCCCACTTTGAGAAATAGTCCTGTAAATTTGGTTCATGTTTGAGAAACAACACAGCCAAAGAAAGTTGCAGGAGAGGAATTTACAATTATCAACATAAAGAAACAAACAATCAAGTCTCACAGGTTTGATACCATTATTATACCATGGTCATTTCAAGTCCAAACAGAATTCAAGAGCTTCTTCAGCTTATCAAAATATGATAATGAATTGAAGTTGCAGTGTAAAATTTGATATTCAATTACGTTAAGAATTTGGCTTCATGAAAGTGTGGAGTTGTTAACCATTGGATGCAAACATGACTGCTGACATTGTGATAAATGCATCACCACCATCTACTATAAAGTTATTACTACCTCCATTAAATTTCAATTGTTGTTTAAGGTTATCACCCCCAACTACCATGTTGTTAGTTTTGATGGAATTGTTTCTTTTGATGGTTTTTTTTTTTTTTTGTAAATTTTTTTTATCAAAAGGCAAAGGAAAAAAGTTTCCTTTTGATGTTGTTAACACTACTTTAAATTTGAAAATGACAAATAAATAGAAACACAATTTCTAGAAAAACGATGGAGTAACGTTTATTCTCTTAATTTTCTACTCAATAGTGTTATAACTCATCAGTTTTCATTCCAGAACTAAAATTCTTCACTTAGAATACTGCCTATATAACTGATCTCACCTAAGGTCATAAAGCCAAATCATTCAATTAAAACCAAAGTCTGTTTACCGGACACAGCGCCAGCCTGCAGAGTATGTACAGATCACCACAGGTGTTGCCAGACCTCCAACTAGAATTGATTCAAACTCCAAATATGAATTTTACATTCAAATTTATTGTCTAACTCACTTTTATGCTAATGAATCCTAACATAAACCACTTAACATTCAACTCACTTTGCCAAAACCAATTTGACAGAATCAATTTTTGTCATCACGGAACCAAAAAGACACATTGATGTAAATAACGGTCCTGACTTAAAATCATTAAATCAAATATTTCAATTAAAATTGCAATAAGTTTACTAGACTCATCAGCAGCCTTCAGTATGCACAGATCACCACAGGTATTTCCAGTAACCACCAAACAGAATAAAGCATTAAATGCACATGTGGTCTTTGAAGTAAGAAAAAATGGTCAACTGAAGTACACAAAACATCAATAAAAAAATATGGATCCATACCAACTACTGAGTTTCTAACAAAAAACAAGGTTCTGACCAAATCAATGCTTCCCTATTCATCACATGATACTAAAACTGATGGTGATATATTTTTTGTTAACCATGTTATTAGTGTGAAGTATCTATCAACAAAGTCGATGACTAACTCAGCCGGGAAACCTAACTGGACACCTTTAGTGGGTCTTAACCACATTTTTTCTATGCACAAGGCTCGAACCCAATATCTTACTTAAGGGATCCGAGTCAAATTCCACTCACACCAATGTAATGCTGATAAAATTCATATTGACATACCAACACATTCAGGATTTGTTATTCATATCAGATTAACATCAAAGAACAAATTAATCAAAATTTCAAATCCTAGTCGTAAAACAGACAATCCACACAATATAAAATAACACAATTGACACCAGACACGACATGAATGCTGACCAATCAAAATCAATAAAATCATTTTTAAAAAATGATATAATTCAATATAATTGCATGTGTAGGGACCGGTGGCTGACGTGTCAGACATAGTACATGTCTTCAATCAGAAGTGTCAGTGCACATAGTAGATCAATAAAAATTAACCAGATATAAGGGATTTAACAAAAACATGAATTACCTCAGCTTCAGAAACCATCTGATTAACATAACTCTTGAGTTTATTAACCCTAAGAGCTTCGGTAAAAAAGCGAAACTGTTCCTGTCTAACAGAATAATCAACATCAAAAACAACACCAGGACCAAAAGTAGGAACATTAAACTGATAAACCTCTTGTTGACTAAGATCAGATTCAGGGGCCTTAAAGAAATGTGCTGAAACCTCAGGACCAATCAAAAAGGTAATATTTTTATGAAAGATTTTCAATGTAAAAACACCACCAAGTTTTGGGTATTCTTCACGGAGCAATATAATTGGACCTTTAAGGAAACGAACAAGTCCTCCAATAATGGGCCATCCTGGAAGAATTGGGGGTAAACGTTTTTTGGATTTGGGTATTATGAATGATGAAATGAGTTTAGCGGCGATTAAGGTTGTGATTAAGAGGAGGAGGGTGTTGAGGAATTTGTTTCCATCAAAAACATCCATTGATGGTTACAATTGTTGTTTGATGATTCCAATGATGATAAGTAGACAGATCTAATGTTGAGAGATCTATTATTATAGAGATGAGATGAGTGGAGAGTGTAGTAAGTAACTTTCCAAGTGTGATTGTGATGGCTAACACAAGGGAATCTCCTAAAATGTTTTTAAACATTTATTTATTTTTGTCAAATAATATATACACATTTTAATTTTAAACTGAGAAATTGATTTTTGCGTATTTAAATCGATTCTACTTGTATTTTAACTCAATTGATAAAAATATTATATTATATACACGGATTTGAGGTTCGAATCTAACTCATCACTTGTTCATCTTTAAAAAGATGAATTTTTAACCACTATGTTACTTAATAAAAATGTCACTTATTTATAATTTGTAATAATAATTCTGAATAAGCACTCAATCTTTTTAATTTAGCACCTCGCAAAAATGTATTGAGAGTTTGGTTCAAATATAAGTAAAGTCCGAACAAATGTTGTTCCATTTAAAAATGGAATCTGTGTCGGAACATAAATAAAGTTAAGACAATAGTTACTTCACTCAAAAATATAATTCAAATCCTTTTAAATGAATCATTCTTTAAATATTAACAATTTGAGTTCAACCACTCAAACAAATTATAGATTTACAATAAGATGAAATTCAAACTGGATTATTCGCCGTCACAAAAATCCTACATTAACGCAATTATCACGTCAGTAATCGTTGGATCAACATTAAACATATATTTAAATTAGATATTTTATTATTAAAAAATTAATGGAAGGTTTTGGCAGCCCAAGAAAATCATAATTCGGTAGATTTTGCTTAGCTGGGCGCTCATGGGATTAAGGGTAAGGGTTTTGCAATTAAAACTGTGGGTTTGTTTGGTTGGTCGAATGTCTTCCCCTCTTCACGTGCTTAATCTTGATTTTTCCTTTTAAAATTTGTTACCTTTTTCTATGGTTTATGTTACTTTTTGTTTCCCTCTAAAAAAAATTACTTTTTGTTTTTTCTACAAAGACTCTTATTTTTAATGTAAACACTTTAATACCATAGGAGCTTAACATAAGAACTTTTTACGTTCTCAAAATTGAAGATATGGATCAAGAAATTAAATTTCTGTCATTTGTGGAAACATATCAAATTGGTAGAGCCCTCGATAAAAAAAATATGTTGTATATCAATCACTTACATATTTCTTTGAATTATATATATCCGCGGGATTAAATTAGAAAATCAGTAGGTATATCCAAGAACAAATTATTTTTATTGGAAACATTCCTCTAATGAATTCCATTGTTCAAACTATCCGCTATTTGGGCTTCCCCCTTAAGACCGCTCACAACCTTTCTTGACTCTATCTTTTCATACAACTTTGAAACCTACTTACTACTAGAAGAAGATGTTATTGATACCCTTTGAGGGTCGGGGACACTATTCACGGAAATTGCACAAAAGGGGAATCTTTCTAGTCGAGATAAAATAAAATCGCATTGATCCTGAGGTTAAAGCTTATTTAAAACATTTCTTTTCCTAGGGAAATCGTGGGGGATGAAGTCCCAGTTCTTCACTGAAATCATGACCCGTTGTGGTTGTTTACATATTCGTTCGTACTTTCATTCTAATCCTTTTCTCCCTTCTACTTTTAGGTAGACCACCGGCTCATCAAGAGCCGAAACTAGAAGTCAGCATTCTACTCTATTAAAGAAAGAAAAAATTATAGAAAAATAAAGTTGTAGAAAGAACGGAAAAAAAATGGAAAAATAAAGCATCTGATTTATAGTACCGAACAAAAAATTTAACGCAAAAACTACACATTGATTACCCGGGTTCGGGTTTCGACAGTTCGAACTGATAATAGTCATTGTCCATTGCAAGCTTGTCCTTGTTTTGTTCATTCTCCTCATTTGGACTATGCATGCATTAAGGAAATTACTAATACCTGAGATTACTGATTACGTTTTCTCTTTATCTTTTTAAGGTTGTATTTTCCTTCATCATCATTTTCCATTAAAGACAAATTTTTGATCATTGTAGCATTCAATCGTCCTTGCCTTTGTTGTGATTGATTGGATGACCATAATGACATTACTAATGTTGTTCCATTATCACATGGATTTGCCCCAACACTTATGTAACTCTTCAATTAACGTAGAATAGTCGATGAAATTGAACGTTTCAAGTTAGTCGATTCTTAATTAGTATGGAATTAATAGTTGATGTTACTCCTCATGTACAACTATTGCAATTAATCGATACTAATATTGTCCTAGTAAAGACCACACCGAGAACACGTTCCTTGTGAATTTTGTGTTAAAACCTCTTTGATTGCTACCCCATGACCTCGTCTCCACACACTAGCAAGCATCTCCTTGAATATTGTTATCGTCAAACACAATATCACAGTCATGACCTTCTAGGTTAGCCATAGAGATGGATGGACTTGAAGCTTGCCTCAACTAGTGGCGAAGCTAACAAATTTTTGCCAACGGACCAAATATATAGAAAAAATAAAAATATATCTTTATTAACGGGTGGATTCTAAGATGGGGGAGCAATAAGTCTTTCACCGGTGTACCACCAATAATACATCGTTAGATTTATTGAAGTAATTTAATGGTTCAGATGTAATAAAAATCAGAGAGTAACACGTACTCTTTTCCCCACGCAATCTTTTTTCTTTTTTTTCTTTCTCCAAAACATTCAACCGCTTTCTGTGAAGAAGAATACCAAATAACAATAGGATGAAGAAACTTCCTTATAAAAAAAAAAGAGGATGAAGAAACTAGATTTTTGCAAATAAACTATGAAAAATCTTTACTAGACAAGACTATTATTTAAATTACTATGTATTGATTTGGAACTGGATGTAGGATTTCTTATTACACTTCTTTCTCCAGTTGCGTCTCAAAATCTGTTTTAGGGTAGTTAACTTTTGCCTTCTTATTTTTGCATTCCATAAAATATTAGGGATTTTGATCATAGTCTACTCTATGATGACCAAAACAATCACCTGGGCATATTTTTTTTATTAGTTCTTACCAAACTATGCTTGAAAATAAATAGATAAAGAAAAGGCAAGGAGGAGGGAGACGGTGGGGAATGATGAGGGAGATGGAACAGAGAAGTAGTTGTCGGTGAAAAAGAAAAAGAGCAACGTTTGGGTAGGGAAAGGCTAACATGTTCCTCTCTTAATTTCATTTCATCTCAACCCTTCAATTATTATAATAGATCTAATGATGTATTATCGGTGGTACATCGATGAGGGACTTAATTGCTCCCCCACTTTAGAATCCACCGGATAATTTGCTTATGAGAAAAATATTCTCTCCAATCTTTTTTTAGAGGCTCTCTCTAATCTTAAATATAAATGAGTAGATATATTTTTTTTTAAACTCGGCATCTGATTCAAGAATTGACTACTTCGAGGAGACTAATCCTACCGCCAACTTGTGGATGCCACATTTAAAGACAAAGCAAAACTTTGTATTGACTTTTCCCACCAAAATTGACACCAAAGAGGATTCAACCTGAGACATTGAGAGGATCATACTCCAAAATCTCAGCCAACCACTAGGTCAACCCAAACAGGTTATAATTAATTTTTTATCTTAAATTAAAGCAAGTATACCTTACTTTGACTTTATTAATAGATTGTTTATCCTAAAATACATGTAATATCATGTAAGTTTTATTTTGGATTTTTTTTTTTTTTTAGAATTGTTATTTCTTACCAAACACATGAGCACGAAACGCAAGAATTCTAAATTGTTACTTGTATTTTTATGATATTCACGGCCTGTAATGCAAGCACTAATATAAAAATTCAACAAATTTCTTAGTTTGGTTTAAAACAATACACGAGTAGGTAGTTGATGAAATATTTACTGGAAAAAGCACTCGTCGGTTTCGTGTGTATGTGTTTCGTAAAAAATAGTATTATTCTTTTTTTATTCTCATAAATTTGTGAAGGGGTTTAATTAGAATACTTTGACATTTAACGGTGTAAATAAATTTTACACAGTCAATCAATGAAATCACAAATGAGTGTAAATGTTAAGAATAGAAAAAAGAAAATAAATCTTTCCTAATAATTGCATTCTTCCCATTTCTCTTATTCTACGGTTTTGATGGCATCTATTTTTTTTTATCGTCGTCATTATGATATCGCCTCCTTTCACCTTTTCAAACCTATTTCACAATGGCTGAATAAGATCGTAGTGAGCTTTTCAAATTGATTCTATTTTGATATGAAGAAATGAGTTTTAAAATTTTTTTGAGCCGGTTTAATTTAACCTCGGGTTTCATACGAATTTCAAGGAGATGTTGCTTTTAAAGAAAGAATCATACCACTTAACACTGAACCAAAAGAAATTCATTTAATTGATTGAAAGGGCCAGAACACGAGAACACATATAAGTGTAAACATAATTAAGAAATTTCATGAGAAAGCCACCACCGTCCTAATATCTTAATTAACCAAGCAACTCTTGCTCATAAAAGGTAAGAATGTTGATGATGAGAATTGAGAACCACATAGAACAAAATCATAGGAGGCAAAAGCTATCAGTACCGAAATCAAATGAACGAGTTAACAAAAGCAATTATTTAAGATTTGATTTAGATTCTTCCATTTTTAATTCACTTGTTCTTATGGGTCAAAAATTGATTCTAATTGGTTGACAATGTAAAGTGGATTTACACCGTCAGTCTATTCTAATTAAACTCTATTTAGATTATGTTTATTTTTCTTTTTTAAATTTAGAATATGCCAGCTATTTTATTTATATATTATATGTTGAAAACTTTTTTTTTTAAGGAGTCTTGAAAATTTTCTTTTATTTTAGATTTGTCCATATGTTATTGTAGATTTGCCCATAATTTTCTTTTTCTACTATATTTTAGATTTGTCCATATGTTATTGCAGGGAGATGAACAACTTGGGAATTAATGTTTTTTCTTTTTCTCCCTCTAAAAAACACATCCTCTGACTTCTCTCTAAAACATTAAAAGTGTTGCCTCCCTTCTTCCAAATCTGCATCGTAAGAGATGTAGAGGGTATTGGTGATGCGATGATGGATCTGCCATCCGCATCACCTATCCTTCTTGTTTCGTGTCCGAAGACTAGTTTTTGTAAGCGAAACTCACAGCGGTCGTCATGCCGGTGGGTTCTGTTCATCGGTTTTCTATCCTCTTCTCCTTTCGGCGACCAACACTCTCTTTGTTTAATCCTCCTTCGTTGCATTTCATTTGTCTGCTGCTGTTTGGAAGGAACTAGGAGGTTGGTGTTGGTTTTGATATGGCATTTGGAACTCGGATCTGGGGTTATTTCAGACCTGGTTTTGTGTTTTGATTATAGATCGTTGCTCGTTGGTCTGAATCTGCTGGTTTGGGGTTCAAGTTGGTTCAGTTTGAATTTCGTTTGTGTATATTGAGAGGTTTCGTGCAAGTTTCGTCGTTGGGGTCCTCAGATCACCGATTTTCTATTGGTTGGTCTTTGTGTTTTTTTTCATTATGTAGGTTTGCTGGATTTTCTCTATTGGTGGGTTGTTTGTTTTGTGAGGTCTCCAACTGTTTGTTCTGTGTTTTCTTGTCCAGAGATTGGGGAGCTCAAATTATGGCTTAGTGCTGGTTAAGTTTCAATAACCCGAAAGGGTCTGGTCCTGTTAACCCAAAAGGGCCTGTTTGGTTACTAACATATTAGACTCATTACTAGATCTGAGTTCTTATGTGTCTATGCTCGAAAGAACTTTTATGCTTGCTGGTGTGTTCAAGGAGCTGTTGGACTTGGACTTTGTTATCACGTTGGTGGTCAATCCATTTTTCATTTTTAAACCTTAAATGTTCTTTTGCAATGTTCATTTTTCATGTTTTCTGTTATTTGGTATTGCACCACTACGCGGGTTCCCTGAGTTGCACCCGTGATAAGTGAATATTTGTTAGGATAGATTAGAGTTAGTCCACTTGATATTATTTATCATGACCTATTCCCGCTTGGGTTTTACTTGGGTTTTCCCGCTTGGGTTGTTTTGAAGTAGTTTTGAAAATTTTCTTATATTTTAGATTTGTCCATATTAGAGATCTGTCCATAATTTTTTTTCTACCATATTTTAGATTTGTCCATGTTTTTTTCTTTTAACAAAAATAAACGATATTCATTCATTGAAATTGATAGAATAAATTGATGTAATACAAATTTTCAAATGCCTCATTTAAAGCCAGAGCAAAGCTTTGTATGGACTTGTCCATTGAAATTGACATCAGTAGAAATTGAATTGAACATGAGACATTGAGATGAGCGTACTTCAAGATATCTCAAGCCAACCACTAAGCCAAACCAAATGAGCTATAATTAATTTTTTATCTTTGGTTAAAGCAAATATACCTTATTTTACTCTATTTAATGTTGTTTATCCTAAAATACATTTAATATCATGTAAGTTTTATTTTGGATAATTTTTTTATTCTCATGAAACATGTTCCAATAGATGTTTCTTTTGAGAATGTTATTTTTTATTATCAAATCAAGAAAAATAATTGCTTATAAATAAAGTTTTGAAGTTAGATATGTTTGTTAATAATTAAATGGAAGAGTATTGTTTCCTCTAAAAAAACGGAGAGAGTAATGTGAAACAAAGTTTTTTTTTTGAAGAGGTTAAAATGGAATATATTGCCCAATCAAAGTGTTTTTTCTAGCACAAGGTGTACTAGGAAAAAATGAAACTAAAAAGCAGAGAAAAAAAATAACATTATTCAATGCCCAACATAGTGAACGGACTAAGCCACCAGGCATAGTAATTGAAAGGAGGTTTACGAGTCTCGCCTTCAACCACAAATAGGAAAGTGACTTAATCTTTTCAACAATCTAAAATGTCGAACATTCTTTACCTTTGAAAATCCTGCTATTTCTTTCTTTCCATATTTCCCATACAGAAGCATACCAAATCAAATGCATCACACCGGATTTTGATCCAAGACATTACGTCTAAATCATTTTCTTTTTCTGAAAAACACTACTGTTTATTTATTTCATCAATAATATATATTCTTAGCAAAACCTATACAAAATTCTTTACATAATTTAATGAAAATTCTTAAAATAAACATTTTAAAATTTACAATTATATCAAAAATCCAATTTGTCCCCTGTACACACTTCAAGCAAAAACTTCAAAGCATAGACCATCTCTTCTTTGGTACCTAAAATGTTAGTGTAAGAGTCAATTTCCTTATCCAAATTGGTTCATACTCAGAGCACTAGAAACAATGTCATAAAATAGATGATATCAAAACCTATCAATCAAAAAGAATTAAGAAAAATACATTTAAGTCTTTAAGGTAAAGTTCATACACATTTCTTCTGAATATATAACAGTTTAATCACTTATCAACACACAAATGTATAACAGACCTAATGTAATGCAATGATGTGTAAAATGCATCCTCTTAAATACTAAATGATCCGGATATAACCCACCACTAAAGCATCCACACATAATATAATTATAGCCCGCCACACAGGCATCCACACAAAATATAATTATAACCCGCCACACAGGCCCCCATAGTTATAAAAATCGGCTCAGTTGTCGACTTGGTAAGGCTACTGGGTTACTGGGTCATTGGTCGAACCATTGAGTAACTGATCGAACCGCATGATAGAACTAAATGACACGGTTAAATAACTCGGTCTCTATATTAAATTTGTATTGATATTAAACTGTATTGAATCGGAGGACTCGATGGCTAAAATTTCAAATTTTCCAAATTCCTTACAAATTTACAATTTTCTATAATATATTTTTCCCAGTTCGTTTCATTAATTTTCCCCCTAATTGATTGCCATTTTAAGTTTTTCTAATCTTCATAAATAAATGTCAAAAACTATGGGCTTAATAGGTCATTTGGTCCTCTAATTAATTACCAGTTTTCATTTTGGTCCCATAACTAATAAAACTCATGTTTCGATCCCTCAATTTTGCCTCCGTCGGTCAAATAAATCCCTGACTGTTAAGTTTAACCTCATATGTCTATGGTGGACCAACCTTAAGAGTGGTTCACCATAGACTTCATTAGTTTTTTAAATTTTAACCATTTGATCTTTTAAAAAAAGGCTACCATTGGATTATGAAGGACTACTTTATCTTACAATGATCCAACAACAACTACCATTGGATTTAAAAAAAGGCTACCATTAGATTATATTTCCCTTTCTTCATCTTCTTCCTTCCTCTTCTTCATATATTCAACATCATCTTCATCACTAACTCACAAACAACCCATGTTTTTTTCTAGGATAATATCAAAATTGATAAATTCTTTTTAGTTTTATTTAATTTGTTACATCTTCTTCTTATTCACGTATTCTTCTTCTTCCAGTACCACCATCATGCCCTTCATCACAAAACATAAAAAATAACCACAAATCTTCATTTTTTTTCGACATGAATCTTCAACCCAAAATAATCTCTCGCGTGTCTCACAGAACCCAAAAGAATCTTCATTTTCTCGACATGAACGTGAACGAGATTGGACACGAGAATGAGAGAGAGAAGAACAAAGGTTTCCGGGTCTGTGTTCTAGATGTCTCGCGTGTGGGGTTTTAGATCTGAAGTTGAAAATTCTTTTGTTTGCTTCTGAAATTTTCAGATTCTTCTTCCAGGGATGTGAATATGGCTGTGTGAAAACATGGTTATGAACATGAGATTCGAATTTCACAATTTCAATTTATAGTTTTTTTTTGTGTGATTGTGAGATCTAGGAATGAAAAGGGAAAGTGTGAAGATGGTGGTTTGTTGAGTAATGAGAAGAAAGGAGTTTGGTGGAGAATGAAGAAGGTTTTTTTTTTTTTTTTTTATTTTATTTTTGGTGGTGGTGGTGTTGTTTCGTGTAAAAAG
>Ga0315915_1002984_pt1 | contig 21532 bp, 17 predicted proteins | sample MpolbnodulesMG_FD_207738 | JGI IMG/M metagenome (GOLD analysis project Ga0315915, IMG submission 207738) | Medicago polymorpha root nodule microbial communities from Los Angeles, California, United States - branched nodules | ecosystem: Host-associated > Plants > Roots > Nodule | place: USA... | reverse complement strand
ATAATAAAAATATTTGCTCAAAGAAAATTACATATTCATAAACTTTTCCTCCCCAAAACAAAAATGGTTTATGGTGTATGAATATTTGAATAGAGATTACAGCATAATAATAACCATGGCTGGTGCAACCACTGGTTCCTTCCCTATCTACCACAGACTCTTCAACTTTTCCTTTACCACCCATTCTTCCATTTCACTCATCACCCTTAACTTCCCACACAGACCAACAACAACAACAACCATTTCTTCAAAGCCCTTCAATTTAATCCCTCAATCATTCAACCCTTCATTTTCTTTCCATGAATTCCAAGAAGAAGAAGAAGAACAAGACTCTGAACCCGAAACTGAAACTTTACAAAATTCAGACCCAAAACTAAGACTCTTTGTTGGAAACTTGCCATTTTCATTATCTTCTTTTCAATTGGCTCAACTCTTTGGAGAAGCTGGAAATGTTGTGTCTGTCGAGGTTTTCTTTGACCCTTTTCAGTTTTTATCATTGTTTTATTCATATATGAGGAAATACTCAAACTACTCAATTTAGTTCATCATTCCAAATTGGTCCTTGAAATTGCAAATTTTTTATCAATTTAGTTCATACTTTGTAGGATTAGAATGACATTAAATTGAAACTATTGCGCGTGAATTTGAAACTAAAAGTGAATAATGTTAAAGTTTCATTTCATATACTTCTGATCCAAGGCGTGTCCAATGTCTGACATGTGTCTGTATATGCGTTTACATTCAATTATATCATTTTTTTCAAATTACTACAGGTGTTGTCGTGTTATGTCCAGTGTTCGTGATTATTTTGGAATATTGATATGGGGGCTCTAGGTTGATAAAACCCTACAATTTCAAGGATAAACTTGAGTTCTGGCTTTTAATAAATTTAACATCTTTTTGGTTTTGGGATGTTGTGGTGATCTAGTTTGTACCTATGTTGTTTGATTTGAGTTATATGCAGATTGTGTATGATGACATCACAAATAGAAGCAGAGGATTTGCATTTGTTACAATGGGGAGCGTGGAGGATGCTGAAGAAGCAATTCGAATGTTTGATGGCACTGTAAGTCTCTATTGTTGATTACATTTTAAGTATGGTATGATTGTAAAAATAAAGATTCCAAAGTGTGCCAAAATCATGGTGGTGGTGTTGTACAACAACCTGCTGCACCCTCCTTATAAACAACCTGCACTATCACTTGAACCTGGTTTATAAATTAATTAGTTTTGATGTTTTAATTAACATTGTCTTATAATAGTATATAGTATGATAATTTATTAATGTATTCTATTATAGATGAAGATGGACATTTAGACCATAATGATTTGGTGCTTAATCAAGGCTTAGTTGAAAATTAGTTAGGGCCAATACCTTGTTTTCTTGTCTTATTATCATTTTGGGTATAAATTAGGCCCTGTTTGGTTAAATAGCTTATTTAAGCACTTATAGCTTAAGTGTTTATGTATAAGTTATTTCAATAACAAAACATTAAATAAAGTCAATCTTTATCATATAAGCTATTATAGAGTGCTTCTGAAAATAAGTTGAAATCATCTTATGGACATGTAGTCAGTTGATAAGTTCAAATAAGTCAACTCAAACAGACCAATAAATCATTTGGAAGATATCTATATTTTTCTTGATTTAAGAAATATCTTATTCAACTAGCTTTCTGTTCCAAATTGTCAATTGCAATTCTATTGTTTACTGCATTGAACAAACTAGCAGAGTTCAATTCTAATGGTAATGGCTATGATGGTGAACAGACAGTTGGAGGTAGGGCTATTAAGGTAAACTTCCCAGAAGTGCCCAAAGTAGGCAAAAGGGTACAAATGGGCTCAAACTATAGAGGTTATGTAGACAGCCCTCACAAGATATATGCTGGAAACCTCGGTTGGGATATGACTTCCAAGCATCTTAGAGAAGCCTTTGCTGAGCAACCAGGCTTACTGAGTGCCAAGGTCGTCTACGAAAGGAACAACGGAAAATCTCGTGGATATGGATTTGTCTCTTTCAAAACTGCTGAGGATGTAGAGGTTGCTTTGAGTGCTATGAACGGCGTGGTATGGATGAACAACTTTTTTTCATTACTAGTTTTGCAAATTTTGTTCTTGTGATATTTCAATCTAACTATGTAACAATTTTCTTTGTATTTATAATGTACTGTTTTTCAGGAGGTTCAAGGCCGACCTTTACGACTGAATTTGGCTGTAGATAACAGGAAGCCTTTATCTCCTTCGGTAATTGATCAAAATAAAGGAAATAATGTTGATAGCTTGGAAATGTTATTTGGAATAAGCAAATGATGGCATACTAATCATTTTACGACTGAAGAAGCAATTCGAATGTTTTCCTCCCCCTCTGTTCAAAGTGGTCCCTCGTCTCGTATTTTTCTGTCAATTACTAATCATGTTGGCATACACTAACTACTAGATCTATGTCAATTATTTAGTTTTGTAATGATGGCGAGGGACCAGAACCCAAATCCTCTACAATCGGCTTTACCAACTTTACCGTGTAGTCGACTGTAGACTGTTAGATGAAAACAGAGACAATCTCTCTATCTTAACCGAACGATCTGTGATTGGCTGCAGCGTAAAGTCATCTATAGACAATCCAATGTGGCCATGCATCAAAATCCCAACTCCATAATATGATGTAGACAGTCCTTTCAAAAGTAATGAATGCTGTAATCATGTTCAGTTGGCTCTTCAAATTTATATGTGATCTACATTATCTTTCATTAAGCATTAGAGTTTCCTAGTTTAATGAGATAATAGAGATTCATTTTAAGGGATTAATATCTTTAATTGCTAGTAAGCATGTACATTTTTGCAGGATGGAGCCTGAGGATATTTCAGCTTTCACCAGACTATGGAACCTTGGGATATCTTCAGTGTAGAAAGACAGAAACTTGTGTATATAACAAACAATAAAAAAAAAACACATTCTTACTTTACTTTCACTTTTAGCAAACAATTTCCACGCAAGGACAATGAACCTATGTTGTCAAGAAAGTAATCTAGACGAAACAATATTGTAGCAGATGAAAGATTTGTTCTAGTAACTCGTAAATTTTAAGTCCTGGTTAAACAAATGTACCCTTATCCTTTTTCAAATTTTCAACCATTTCCCTTTTCGTATTTCTATTTATATTCATCTTCTGTTTCTTAATCATCTTCCTTTTTCTTTCAAGAGTGAAGCTCAAAAACGTGCATTGCCATTAATTAACATTGTCATTCTGTTCATATCATGCAGCCGTTTATACCATATAACATTTTTAGGTTTGGACTAATCTTGCAATATAACAGTGATAAGTTTATGCACCTCTCGATGAATATGATAGAAGTCTAAACTATGAAAACTTGAGGCAAAACTGTTGTAGTCTTCCGCTATTGATCCCAAATAGGATTGTTGGTGTTGAGTCTCACTGATCGAGGTGATCACATTAGATGAATCTGACTCAACAATCAGCTTTAGAAACAACATATCCTTTGCAAATTTCAATCCCTTAAGCATGGCCAAACCTTCTGCCACATCTGACTCTTGCAACGACAATATGCACCAGCACTGCGCTGCAACAACCATGCCTTCTATGTCTCGGTAATGAAAGACATTCGTAAGAGTGATGCAAACCAAACTGTTTTAACCCAATCACAGTCCATAAATAAATGATTAATTGACTCGTTATGCTGATCGCAAACACAACATAACGGGGAACATAAGTTGCATATTAGTTAACTCCTCTTTTAAATAGAGACTCTCTTACTGACAGACTCTTATGGAGAATACGCCGCATAAGGTGCATATGACGCGTAATTGTTTTAAGCTTCCATAGTTTACTCCATAGATTACTCTCTTGAGGTACGACACATTGATTGAAGATGAGCATCTCATTTCTTCGTATTTGGAATTTGTAAGCTGACTTAACAGAAAATTCACCAACTTTATTCTCTCTGCATATGAAGTGATCTCATGGATTATTGAAGGAAAAAGGGATTTGAAGGATTTGTTGAGCCTCAAAAGCAAGGAAGGTAGCATTAATCAATTGAGAATTCCATTCTTTCCGATCTGAATGTATTAGTTTTCCACATTTGAAAGAATACAATTTGAAGGTTAAGGAGACCAAATTCTATTACCTTGCTGATATGGTAACCAGTTATCACCCCAAATTTTAGTACTTTTACCATCACCAACTCTCCAAAGACCAACATGATCAATAACCTCCATTCGATCTTGAAGAATACTCCTCCAAGTGTAACTTGGATTATTTCCAAGAGTTGCATTGAGGAAGTTGGTTCTTGGAAAGTATCGCCTTTTCAAGCAACCGAACAAACTTTCTTCATTCTGAATAATACGCCATCCTTGCTATGCCAAGCTAAGTTAAACTCCTTCATGGTCTTGAATATGATCCCACCTTCATTTTTCTCTTTATATAGGGAATTCCATGACACCCAATGAATTTTTGGATCACCTTGTTTTCTCCCCCATCAAAATCTACTAATCATATTTTCAATGTGTTCACACAGGCTATCCGGGATCTTGAAACAACTCATGACATATGTCGGAATCACTTGGACTACTGCTTTAATGAGAACCTCTAGCTGCAAAGGACATATGATTCCCTTTCCAACCTTTCAACTTCTTCCAAACTATATTTTGGACAAAGTTGAATACCTTTTGTTTAGATCTCCCTACGTAGGATTAATATTTTATAAATAAAACTAACATGTGAATTGTAAATTGCGAAGGAAACTCCTCGAAAATATGAAATCCCTCTCAAATTACCTTGTCGCGGAGTTTTGAGCCATTATCAATGAAATATTTTATAATTTTCTGTCACTAATTTTTAACAATGACTTTTTTAGTAGTGGAGAAAATATACTTTATTTCAGTCTCTTGCCAAAATATTCTTGACGGGCTAACTTAGTTTTTTTTTTAAGTAGACGTGCTAACTTAGTTGTAATAGCTTAACATTGTAACATGATTAAAATACTGAGTTTAAATTTCTTTTGTAAAATGTTTTCACTTCAAAAAATTTCTCTTCCCCAATTTAAAAGAATAAATTCATTGTTATAAATAAAAATATGATCAATTACGTCTAACAATATATTTTTATTAAGAAAAAATATGAGTAACAATATACCCCACGCAGATCCCTTCAAAAAAATATACTACATGCAGATGAATATATTTCACTTTTTTAATAAAGATGATTAATACAAGTTGATTTTTTTAAAGGATTAATACAAGTCAATGTTAACATGAAATATTTATAATTAAACAACCATGAACGAATTTTTAATTGAATTTCATATAATAATTTATTTTGGATATAAAACTAACTAATATTTTCAATGAATATGTCATGACCAGCTTAGCTCAGATGGTAGAGACAGTGCATAATATATGTAAGGTCCGGGGTTCAAACCACGACCACCAAAAAAAAAAAATCAATGAATATAATGTGTAGTAATAACACGGACCATCAACTAACCACAAATTATATACGGGGTAGTAGTCATTTTAGTCTTTGAATATGTGTAACAAGTAATCACTATAGTCCCTCGTAGTATTGAAATTTTAAAATAGTCTTTGATTGTGCACTTGTTAGTCAAAATAATCTCCAATGTTAAAATAGTCACTCAATAATGACAATAACTCTTTTAGTATAGGAACTGATATGACAATAAGTAAATACTTATATGAATTGATATGATAGTAAGTAAGTATATTGAGGGATTGATATAACAATATTAACAAAATATTTTAACGCAAGAGACTATTTTGACTAACAAAGTGCATAATCATGGACTATTTTAGAATTTCAACACATTTGGAGACTATTGCAAGTACTCATTACAAATTCAGGACCAAAAATCTTTGGAAACTTTTGTTACTATAGTTTTGGGTGTATAGTATCACATATTTCTAAAATATGCGATATTTATTGAGCATTTATGTAATTTATAAACACAAAACTATAGTAATAGAGTGTTTCATTTCTTTTGAGAAATGGAAAGGATCCCAACTCCAAATTATATCTTAGAAATACATAGAACCTATATAAGACAGGTTACTGATAATATCTGCATAAAAACAATAGAAAAATATATCGTATTTCGCCAAAACAATTTGTGTGATTGGTCACTTATTTTTTTTGCTATGTCTTCATGAGGTTTTCTTCATTGTATATTGCATTACTCCTATTAGGGAAATCATATGTAAAGTGAAAAAAGAAACAAGTGAATCTCTCATGAGCAAGTCTGGCATGTTTTTATTGGATAAACGCTTATTGACTTCCCATATATATCGGCACACACCAGCATTATTTTTTTGCTAAAACAACTTCTGTGATTGGTCAGTTATTTTTTTTGCTATGTCTTCTTGAGTTTTCCTTCGCTGTATATAGCATTACTCTTAAATTATTTTATTTTTTTACTCAAACGACGGTACATTAATGTTCAAGCCATTGTGTGTTTGTGTCAGCCGTTAAGGTAGAAATAGAATGATGATGATGAGATATGAACATATACTTTTTATGATAAAGTTGGAATTGCACAATAATGTATTGAGAATGAAATAGATATTAGTTAAACATCCAATCTTAACGTTATACTTTTATTACAACAGTCGATAGTGTTGATAAACATGTGATATTCCTTTACTCATTCAGAAGATGGATTATTTATACATTCTTTCCTCACAACAATATTTTTATTGGTTACAACCTTGTGAGTTGAGGCAATCACGCCATTTTTGAGTTCTTGACAATCTTAATTGTGAGAAATATTATTTTTATTTTGCCATTTTTAGTCTATTCATGTTATTGAGGTTTGACTTTTGTCTTCAACCTTATATGCATGAATCACGTCATTTATATGAAATGCATCGACTTCAAGGGTGTGGTTCTTGAGCAAAAGATGGAGTCCATAGGTTAAAAGTGGGAATGAAGAGAACAAAAAAACTAGTAGTCAACATTACAATCCAATGCCTCTGAGGTCTTAAATTTCTGAGGTGATAACTTTGTCTTTTTCATCTACGATCTCTCACACATTGTCTAGTAGGGCTTCTCAAGGTTAGGATAGTGATACATCTAAAATAAATTTAAAATAAGGTAAAAAAATAATGATGAGTTTTTAAAACACAAATCCAAATTTGTTAACACAAATCTATATTTCAAAATTGATTCCATTTCCCCTTCAAAAAGAAATTTGATTCTGTTTTTGAAACTTACTGTAATCTAAACTCTAATCATAAAACCAATATTTATTTTTGAAAAGGAAAATGCTGAATAATAAAAAATTTACAAACCATGCTAATATATCTCTCACATGGACAGCTTTAGTTTTTTTTTTCTTTTTAAAAAGATAAGAGGTTTAATTAATATTTGTCAAAAGAAAGAGGTTTAATTAATATAAAGAGTTTGTAAAAAAAAAAAATTAATATAAAGAGTTTAATGGCCAGTAAGGACAGGTTTGATCTATTGGGTTGACATGTTTAGTCCATATTTTTGGTGAGGTGGATTAAGATTTTGAATCCGTCACTACTAGTTGGTCACCCCATCTAATCCACTAAAATAGCATGCGGAGACGGGGTAGGTTGGTCTGTCAGATTAAGATAAAATAAATTTATTTGTTTATAAGTTACAATTTATTTTACAATTTCCTCCTCCATCTCCATAGAATAGAGATAAAATCATTTAATATTACTTTGATTTAATGATTTTAGCCTTGTGTTTTAATAGTTTGTGAGTTAGTGAATTTGTGAACTTTTTATTTTAGTTATTGTGTTATTTATCGTAGATGTTTAGATGATGAGACATGGATGTTTGAACAATAAATTTCATTTTTTTATTAATAAATTCCATTTTTTAATACACATGTTGAGTGGCGTTGCCAAGACCCTGGGTCATGGGGTGCAGACTTATGAAACAGTAACATTTGGACATGATATAGACACATCGTCGTTGATAGTAATTGAAGAAAATATCAAAATTGAATGTAAATCACATGTGTCAGTATTGTGTCAGTGTCGGACACTGAACACATATTTGATTAGAAATGTCAGTGGATAGAGATGGAGACTTTTTAATTTCATGAATTATTATTTTATATATAAAATTATAACTATTGATATTTTTTTAGGGAACTATTGATTGTTGTTGACAAAAAATTAGTGATATCATTGTCATAGTATAGTTAAAAGTAGTATACAGAATAGTTATTTTAAATTATTTTATATATTTAAATAACATTTATTTGGAACATAAAGTACAAAAAATAGAGAACTAAAGAAATGAAAGATCTTTTTTTTATGACAAAGAAATCAAATATCATTAAATCATTATATAATACTGCTATATGTATGAAATTTGAAGCTATTGACAAAATAATCACATTAGCGTAGTAGGCATGTTTTGAGAGAATACATGGGTTCCATGCTATTATGCTCTACTTTTAATGATTTTGAATGATTTAAATAAAACACAACTAATGTACTTTGGAAAGTTTAAAGAATAAACTATATTAAATAATGTTAAATCAAATAAAACGAAAAAGATAGATTGTCAGTGTGCTACAAGGAAAGGCAAATGTGGACAGCACAAAAACTGGTAGGTAGGAGTGACAGTACAGAAGTTGTGTCTTTGGATGCACAGAAGAGAGAGACTTGGTGCAAAGAAGGTGCAAGACTCATACATGAGGGGGTTCATATAGAAAAACATATGGTAATTGGGGTAAAATATAAAAACTTAGGGGGTTCAACTGAACCCCCTGGAGAGGTGGCTCCGCCCTTGCACATGTTGGTTACATATCTTAGTTTCTTTAAATTTCCCTGATATTTATTAATTTTACATTGTTTTTTGAAGTTTTCAATTAATAATTTTTAATGAAACATTGACGGGTCAATCCACCATCTTGACATAAAACAAAGCGGATGAAATTTTAAAACCTACATCTTTAGTTGACTCGCTCCGCTTCATTTTAGACGGGATAATGACGGGGCAGGTTGGTCGATTTTTATTGGTATCCTTGTAAGTTGCGACAATCACACCATTTTTTCTTCTTGACAATCTTGATTGAGTGAAATATTATTTTCATTTTGCCCTTCTTAGCCTATTCATGTTGTTGAGGTTTGGTTTTTGTCTTCAACCTTATATGCATGAATCATGCCATTTACGTGAAATGCATCAACTTAAAGAGTGTCGTTCTTGAGCAAAAGATGGAGTCCATAAGTTAAAAGTGGGAATGAAGTGAACAAGAAAACTAGTAGCCAACAATTACAGTCCAATGCCTCTTCTTAACTCTTAAATTTCGGAGGTGATAGCTTTGTTTTTTTCATCTACGGTCTCTCACACATTGCCTAGTAGGGTTTCTCAAGGTTTGGATATTGATACATCCAAAACAAATTTAAAATAAGGTAAAAAATAACGATGATTTTTTAAAACAAATCCAAATTTGTTAACACAACTTGACAAAACATTGATGAGTCAATCCACCAACTTGACATAAAAACGAAGCGGGTGAAATTTTAAACCCTACATCTTTAGTTGGCTAGTTCCGCTCCATTTTAAACGGGTTAATGACGAGGTGTTAGCCTGTATTTCAAATGTTTGTTTTCGATAACATAAGTTGTTTGTCGAAAGCAAATTTCTTTCAAGTGTAGGTTGGATACAATTACATTCGACAAGATATGTTGTATGTGAGCATTTTCAAGTATGTGAATTCGAATTAAGAGAATTCAAATCCTCTCTGAAAAGACAAGATCAAGGGTCCAAGACACGTGGAAGTTAAGTCAAATGTGTCGAAGGTTTATAGTTTACGACCGTTAGTTTTTTAGTTATTTTACTCATGTATAAATAGGAGCTTTTATAGGAAATAAGGGTTGCAAATCATTATCAGAATTATCACGCTCGGATTATTCAAGTACAGAGAGGAAAAGAGTAACAGAATGTATGTGCATGATTTGATGAACAATCTTTAATAATGCAATTCAAATTTATTTCTTTTAAACTTTTCACTTTTATCTTCAAAGCTTAAGTCTCTATTCAAAGTTCTAAAATTCCGTTTGATTCTGCCGAATCAAACGCTAACATTCATTTTCGTGTTTAAACTCAATAACATGATGAACATTCACGCATTCTCATATATTTTTTAGAAAAAACATTGCACAACATGGCCTAGGATTCTAGTTTGATCATGCAAGTAATTAATTTAAAACTAGTCCTTGTTTACCAAAATCACTAGTAAACAAATTGGCACGCTTGGTGGACCCTATTTGTGCAATTTTTTGGAAGAAAACTCTATTGTTTCAAAGTTTTCTTGAGAGTGTCGATAACAGTTCTTGCATAAAACTTGTTTCTTGGAAAGTTTTTTCAAGCGTGTTGATAATTTTTTCTAAAAAGGTTTTCATTTGTGTATGTGTTTAAGAAGTGGTAATGCCCTTCCAGAAATAACTTGTCCTAATTCAACTAATAATTCATCTGCATCTAATACACAAATTAGCATTCAAACCACGCAAGAACAATCAACTTAGGCGCCAGTTTCGACGGTTAGTGGCGCCAATGTGCTATGGGAATAACTACTCTCATGCCAGTTTCGACGGTTATGGGGGTTACGGCCCCTACATCCATTTTTTGTCATTTGTTATCATGATTGGTGTTGTCACCCACTTCTTTGTATGGGAGTTTCTATGTAATTGTTTATAGAGATAGTTCTCATGTGCATCTTAGCTAGGTGCAATCTCTGACATTGTAATCTGTTAAGTGATTCACTTTCAGCATACCGTGTGGGGTGAATCACTCTTGGTTAATATTATATTCCATTTTGATTTGTTAAAAAAAAAAAGAAAGTAGTGCACTATAATAATTTTAATTGATGCTACAACATTACATGGAATTTCTATGATTTATCAAAGATAATGTCAAAGAAACCCAAGTAAAATTAAACAATGCAACTATGTATTTATAATTATAATAAAATACAAAAATGCAACTGGATAAAAAAGAAAGAATATAAGGTGCAATTCTTTTGTACAATGACATAAACCCGCAAAACAATTGAACTCCTGCCACAAATAAACTAGGTAATTCACCCATATACATATAAATTTAATAAACATAATAAAACAAAAAAGAATACCACCATGAACTTTCATCTCTATATCCTTCTCCTCCAATTCACATGCCAAAATGGGATAAAATTCTTGACCATGACCATCATGGGGTTCTAGAAATCATCTAAAAAAAATATCTCAATCTTCAAACATGTACCAAACCAACCAACATATGAAAATAGTAAATCAATGAATAAAATATTTATATAATACCATGCCATAATTGTCAAGGCAGCATGAATTGACTTGACTAATAATATAATAACCTTTGAACTAGTCATAGCCACCAAAGATTATAATATTATAATATCCCAATTTTAAAAGTCTCAAATTATTTTTTAAGAACAATAGGTAAAACTATGATCAAGATGATAATGAGGAGAATTAAGATGGCAATACAAGTCCACTTTCTGGTATTCATTTGGTGCTTCCTAGCAACATGCAACTGTTGGACCCCACCTCTAACATACGAATTAGCACGTGCCACGTGGCTTTCAATATTATCCAATTGTTCACCTTGTGATTGAACCAAAACAGACATGTCCATAAACACTTGGTGAAGCTCCATGAGATTTCTTTCTATCTCTTTCACTGTGTCATGCCTTTCTTGAATTTCTTGTATTGTGTCCATGATGTTTGCTCTTCCTTGTTGCTGGATTGCTTTTTGTAAAAATGTTTCACTTTCACCTATGTTACATTAAAAAGATGTACACTATCAATAATTTTAATTAATTGTGAACAATAATAGAAACAATTTATTAAAAAAATTCTCCTATCATTATGCACTCTAGCTAGGTCTTTGTTGGTTAAACTTTCACTTCAAGCAAATGTAAAACTAAAAAGATAAACCATAAACTCTGAATTATATACATATAACATATAAGCATATTCGTCTTGAATTTAATAAAAAGAAACCTAACTATGGTCTTTGCTTACAATATTATTACTTGATTCATTTCTTTTTAGGTCCATAAACGAAGTGACAAACACCATCTGAAACTCATACATACAAGTACAACTAAAAGATTTGAGATTCAAATTCGGTTGAACATGTCTAGTCTAACAATATCGACATTATTAGTTGACCTGGACCCTACTTGATCAATTTCTAATCAGTTTAAAAGTTTAGTAATCAAAATTTCAATCAGAGGAATTTGATCCGGAAAGAAAATTAACTAATATTTGTCAAAAACCCAAATTTGTATGATGCTCTGTACATAGAAAATTTTGGAAGAACAAACAAAATCAGAATAAAAAATTTATTTCAGAATCAAAAGGGTTATATGATAATATCTATATATAAAAAAAAATCTAAGATATCAACATATTAAATTTCATAAAGATTTATGGTTAATTAAACACAAACAAAAGTTGATCATAGTATGAACATTTATAAGTTAAAATTATAATAGACAATACACAAGTTATGTGAATTGATGATATATACATACCAGTGGAAATGAGGAGGTCAACAGTTTTGTCATCAGGATTCTCTCCTGTGACAGTATAGTATCTACGTTGTACAGTTTCTCTGTATTCAGAAGATATTTGTTGTCTAAGGTTGTTAAAGCTATCCATGGAATCCTTAAGCTTCTTCCTCAAACCACTCACCACAGATGTTCTAGTCCGGTCCGAGGACGAACCTGGTCCAGCACCAGGCAAACTCCTACTAGCCTCGTTGGACCGGTCAAGTGCCTCGAGCCGGAGTTTAACAAGTTTAGCTTTCTTAAGAGCTAAAGCCACATCAGCATCCATTTTGGAGCGAATATCCTTCACAGCTTTCGCGCTGTGAAGGGTCTTGCTCCTCTCATGGGAGACTCTAAGGCTTTCGTAGAGGCGATCTAGCTCCTTCAATTCCTCTTTAACTCCTTCGACTTCTTCGAAGAATTTGTCGAGATGAACACCGGTTTGTGCCGTGTTCGGTGATGACATTTCGATCACATGGTGGTGGTTGTCCGGCGAAACTTGATCCGAGTTGCGGAACCGGGAGAAAGAGCCGGAGAATAAATCATTCATCTTCTTGTTTATGTAAGAAAAAAATAGAGAAGAGAAGGTTTTGTTACTTTTTCTGGAAGTTGAATATATATATACTTGGAACCTGATTAGAGAATATGAATGAAGAAGTATTTATATTTATATGCTATGTAATGTAATGAAGAGAATTATGGATTTGGGATTTATATATAATGGTTGTTTTTTGAATGATATTGTAGTTTGAAGTTTTCTTTGAAAAATAATAATAAAAGGATGGAAGTGGACTAGTTCAAATTACAATAAGGTGCAACATGTGAATTATTATATAAAGAATAGTGAGAAAAACATTAGTTTTATTTTTATGCAATTTAATGTGTTGAGCAATCAACACACAAATGGCAAGTTTATAAGAATATCTAGTTTTTCTTGGCTTTTTCAAAAAAGAAAAAAAAGAACATGTAGTCTAGATTGGTAGTAGCAGTCAGGCAAAAGAGGGTAACTGGTCAAAGGGGGTTGGGAGAATTGAGCGTGTACAAATGTCTTCATAGGAAACTTCCTATGAATGAAGAGTGAAATTAAAGGGAAGCTGCTAGAAAGTTAGTTTGATTGTCAATGGAAAAGGTAATACGTGTGTAAATAAAGAGGTTGGGAAGAAAATTGTTCTTTGGGTGAGAAAATGGTTTTTTGTTTTTTGGGGTCTTAGAGTTACTAATATTTAATAATATCGGATTTTGACTTTGGATCCTTCACAAATACATATGGTGTTAACAACATTGGATATTGGATTCTCTACGACCGCAATATGGTGTTGTAGATGTAGAAATATCGAATTTAAAGATAGTTTTTCTGTCTAAATCTAATGGTCCCTGGAGTTGTGAAAAATCCAAATAGAACATCAACCTCAACAAAGCTAATTTTATTTTGTTTAGCCAAATGAACATATGGATGGCAATATTTACACATTTATACTATTTATCTACTCAAAATAATATGTGAATGCCTCTGGCTCGTTTATATCTCAATTAATAAGTGATGAAAATATGAGTTAGCTCGTTTAAAATAATGGAAACTTATCTAATAAACAAGGAGTTTTGGTTGTGAAAAAATCATAAACAAATGATTACTCATGCCTTTTTTTCCTTAAGAATTATTAATGTATTTTGATTACTTTTCATACAACATGACGTAGATCCTAAAATATTGTCAAGATTTAATTTAATTTCGATTATATGCATTCTTATGTTTATTTGATTTTTGAATTAAAGATAGATTAATATAACGAGCAACTAGAGTTATCTAAGAGCAAAAATCTAACCATCTATTTATCCGAAGACCAATTCATCAATGGAAAAACTTTTCCTACCCTAACATGATCATGTACATATTTATAAAAATAAAAATAAAAACGTCGATTTTGTGTTGTCCAGTAGCACAATTCTAGACATTTAATTTCATCCTCAATTACATATTCAAAAACATAAGTCAGCTTATTTAGAAACGAAGTGGGTAAAAAGTAGCTTCTAATGAAAAATGTAGTAGTAAGACTTATCTCCAGCATCAAAAGCCAAAAAATAAGAAACATTGCAGTCCCACCGACCCTAATGTATTCATCACTAATTTTATCTATTTAGTTAATGACACACATATCAATGTTTATGTAATAGTACAAGAAGACATTCGAAGAAGTTAAATGTTAAATCATAATTTTTATATAAAATAGATAGTACATCAATATCAATCAACAAAATATTAATAAATACATTTATTTTATTTTTGATGTGAACTATAACCTTAAACAATGCAAGGACTAACTTAAATATATCATTGTGACCATGATAGATCAACATCAGAGCAGGATTAATCTGAGTCTGCAAATGCTGCAAATTCACAAGGTTTGGTTCACCACTATGAAGATGACCTTTCATATATGGCACCATATCATATTTCCTATCATAATTACAGATACAGTTATGAATCTTATGATATTAAAAAATTAACAAATTCATTGGATGGGAATAGCTGCAGCATTTCTCTGCCTTAGTTTAATTGAGCTTCACAAATTGCAAAAGCAAAGACGATAATTTATTAAACGGATTGTACTATGTAAAATGAAAATATCAGTCACCAAACATAGCAACTGACCAAAATTCAAACCAGCATGATACTTACAGAAAAAGAATATGATACTCAAAATAATGACTTCCAAAAGTCCTCTTCAAAATAAAAGACCCAACCAACCATTTCCTTTCCATATAACAGACCCCACATTCATCATCCAACCTTTTCATGGATTGAAATAATAAAACTGTAGGTCAATCCATGTTAGTTACACCCTTCCAAGATCCTAAAAAACATAATTTAACCAATATTCATAGAAGTTTATAGACAGACACTCTTAATCCCTAAGATTAAGTACCACCTGAAGGAGGAGGAGGTGACGGGGGAGTCTGAGCTGGAGCAGGCTGACTACCCCCACCGCCACCACTATCATTATGTTGCCACGGTTTCACCGTGGCAAGAACCACAATCAAGACAATGATCAGTAGAAGTATAATACAATAACAGGCCCATTTCCTAGTGTTTTTCTGGTGCTTCCTTGCAGTATGTAACTGTTCGGTACCAGTGTGCACAAACGAGCTCGCCCTCGCCACATGGCTCTCGATATCGTCCAATTGTTCACCTTGAAATTGTACCATTACTGTCATGTCGAGGAACACTTGGTGCAGTGCCAGTAGACTCTTCTCCAAGTCTTTGACAGCATCATGTCTCTCTTGAATTTCATTGATGGTGTCCAGAATTCTTCCCCTGCCCTGTTCTTGAATTGCTTTCTGAAGAAAGGTCTCACTCTCCCCTGCACAAGAGAGAAAGAAACTCACATCAAATTAGATCAAGAAATTTTTTGAACCTGAACTTGATTAAAACTCAAACACAAGCAACATGTACTTCACCAACCCAACAAACAAGTTATCTTTAATAGTGATTCACTTCACATACTAAAAAAATTTAAGACCTTTTTTTTGTGTTAAATCTACATGTATCATGCCACCGGAGGCTTAACAAGGGTAGGACAATAAAAGATTCTCTACCGTCAATGAGGATTTCCTGCATTCACATAGACAGTGATTCGACGCTTTTTTAGTTTTAAAATTTAAATCACATGTACCATGCCGTGAGAGGCTGTGAGAGGCTATTGGTTAGTAGTAGGACGAAAACAAATTATCTAGAAGCCAGGATCCCCTGCATTCACACAATCAGTAGATCGATGTAATCCGATAGATAGTTAGCTCAGACTTTGAGTGAGCTTTCAAATATTGTTTTATTCACTTAACTGATTTTGAAATTTGAGCCGGTGTCTAGATTAGACAGTGTTTACTATTGACTGAGTGAATCCAAGGAATCTAACTACAGGGAAGCCAAATCCAGGTAGCACCTCTCTCTTCAAGAGATTCAATTCTAATAATCAAGCATTGACACAAACACGAACACGAGACACAACATTAATACTAACACGTCGACAACAACAACCAAGTCTTATCCCACTAAGTGAGGTCAGCTACATGAATTGAATACACCATAAATACTAACACGTTGACACTGGTAATAATTTAAGAAAAGAACAAAACTGAATGTAATCCGGTATCCGAACTGACACATATAGAACAATAAGCACGCCTTCGATTATAAGTGTTGATGCTAAGGAAATCATTTTACTAGTAACCTCACACTAGTAGTTGTATACCATAAACCAATTCTCCACCAATTCAATTTATTTTTCATTCAAATAATTGATGAAAAATTAAACTCATGATTATCTCCTAATACATAATCCATAATCTAAAACACCAATTAACCTACTAATAAATTTTTATCAAATTTTATAAACTAATTATTTTGTATTTCAATTCAATCCTAGATTTTAAAACATTCATACAACAACAAACATTATATCAAAATTACCAGTAGAGATCAATAGATCAAGAGTCTTATCATCAGGATTCTCTCCAGTAACAGTAAAATAACGCCGTTGAACAGTCTCTCTATACTCCGTAGTAATAACTTCACGCAAACGATTAAAACTCTCCATAGAATCCTTCAACTTCTTCTTCAACCCATTCACCACCGAACTCCTCGTCCGGTCCGACGACGAACCCGGTCCACACCCTTCCAAATTCCGGTTCGCTGCATTAGATCTTTCCAACGCTTCCAGCTTCAGCTTCACCATCTTCGCTTTCTTCAACGCCACAGAAACTTCTTCGTCCATACTTGAACGAAGCTCCTTCACTCCTTTAGCATCGTGAACCGTTTTCGTCTGTTCGTTAGTCTTTGAAAGTCGTTGGTGGATTGATTCTAGCTCTTTTAAATCGTCTTTTACTCCTTCGACGTCGTCGAAGAATTTGTCGAGGTTTATTCTACCTCCTGCTCCTGCTCCGGTTCTGGCTCCGGCACCGGCACCGTCTGTCATCTCGATGACGTGGTGCCGGTCCGGTGAAACTTCTTCGCTACGGAAGCGAGAGAATGAACCGGTGAATAAGTTGTTCATTTTTGTGTGTGTGAGATTCGATTCAGAAATGAAAGAGAGAAGAAAGACTTTTGAAGTCAATGGGTATTTAAAATGATGGAGTAGGATAAGGAGAATGGGGTGGAATGTAGAGGATAATACCGCGTGCGTGTGGCGTGTTTGGTTGTAAGAAGAAACTTCGTATTGGATAGACAAGTTCAAACTGTGAAGGACAGAAGCGCGTTGATTGGTCTGATTAGTGATTTTACTGATTTGTAGCGTTTGATTGTGCTGTAGTATGTCTTTGTGCTTACAACTTATGACTTTTTTGCTTAAGAATAAAGAAAACTTTCCAAACGCGGGGGAAAATTCACTTTTAAGGTAAGATTATTATTATTTCATACGTATCCAATCCAAATATCTCACTTTTTCGTAATGCTATTAATCTCTGTCTTAAAGTCTAATTAATCATCTTTACTAAAATCTTATTTTACTCTCTTTTTCTTCATCTAGAGAGCTAATCTAAATTGTTCACCAAAGAAAGAAAAAAAGAGCTAATCTAATTTTTCATTTAGAGAGCTAATCTCATTTCTCGCTTAAGAGGTATGAATGCGTTTAGACTTGGAGCAATGTAATTTTTCTTTTGAGGGGACTCAGACCAATATAATGTTGTAAAAAAATAATACTAGCAACATATTTTTTTGACACGTAATCTCTTTTAGTTGTTTTTGATAGAAATTTCTTTTATTTGTTAAAATTTATGAGTTCGTTAAATTTACTTGGAACTAATATAACTAAGTGAAACACTCATAAATTTTAACAAGTAAAAGATAAAGTGTTGAAAATATGTTGTTGGGTTGGTACAAAAACTAAAAGCAAAAGATATGTGAATTTTATATGACAAAACTTATATAAAATATTTTACTCTCACCATTGGGAGTAAAATTGAGGCAGACCATGACCATTCTTGGCCAAAGAGTTTGCTAGTGCATTAGCTACTCTCAGAATGTGAGAACAACAACAATTGATGTCTTTCACTTTCTTTAAAAAATTGTCCGAGTGATTGCTTAAACCCCAAGGAACCTCATAAGCTTGTTTAAATGTGTTGACCATCGTTTGGGAGTCTGTTTCAATCCAAATATTACGCTAGTCCAGCTCCTTTGCTTTTTCAACAACAAACCTCAAAGCACATAGCTCTATAGTAAATGCAAATGTCATGCCTATATTCTGCATGAATCCACCCGTAAAACTGACATAACCATTTCTGAAGATGACTTAAATAAAAGCAGATGAAGGATCGCCAAAGGTCGAGCCATCAATGTTGGCTTTAATCCAACCAGACGCAGGTGGATACCACCTAATTTCAATTTTCTCTGACAACCTGACAGGTTTGTAAGGGACACCAAGGAACCTAGTAACATAGAAGTCCATCATTAAAGAAGTATCATTTCCCATCGCTCGAGAACTACTGAGCTTAATCTCAACAAGAATCTGACTTATTAGGCTTTGAATAGATGAGTGCTTGTGTCTGAAATCTTCTGACATTCCTCTCAATCCAAACCTTCCAAACTATATGAACCGTAATAGACAATATCAAACAGTGACCATATTTTCCTCAGTGATTGTTGCAGCTATCAGTCAAGGCACTCCAACTACTTCTTTCAATGTTGCACTTTATTCCCGCTCTTGGTCAATCCCAAAATTCTTCCCCTCTACAGAAAGCAAAGAATACCATATCAATTTGGTCATTGAATGGGTTTTTCGTTGATCAATTTTGTTAATAAAAATATTAACAAAAATGACCATATACATATATGTGTGTGTGTTTTTACAATTTCAATACATTCATACCCTACAGTGACAATACTTTATATGGAAATGAAATGAAATAACAATCATGTTTGAAACAAAACTAAAGACAATGAGAACATATCTTAATACAGTTTTCAATAATTAAGATTAAACTTGTAAATAACGACAAAAAAGACTCATGGTGGCTAAAAGATGACATGCCAAAAAAGAGAGAAAATAAGATGATTGTGGAATGACACATGACGCCCAAAAGATGACTTATAATGCTCGTTTTTTGAAGTAATCACTTGTAGTATGAGGGATTTCAAGATTTGAGCCGACAAAAGAGGCGAGAGAAAGTTAAAGACCTATTTTTGTGAACCGAGATATTCAATGTGGCATAATAAGCATTGACACATCATAAATAAATATGGATCATCATTGAAAAATAACCAAAAAATCGATATGAGGAACAAAATAAAAAAAACTAAATAGGGGACAAAAAATCGGGTTTTAAAATAAGAGGATCAACACTTCATTTTTCTTTTAAAAAAAGCAAATAAAAAATGAATTTAAACTTCAAAATTATTATTTTCAATAACAAGTCTTTTTTTGTCGAAGAAACTAAGTTAGTCCATCTAAACTGACACTTGGGAGAATCAAACATGAGACCTCGAGGAGGAACACACTCCTAACTCCCAAGTCAATACCATCAGGTCAACCCAAGTGGATTTCCAATAACAAGTCTCTACACTTTTTTGAATTAGAACATGGAGTTCTTGAATCCGGTTTTTTATCATAATATTGTCCGATAAAAAAATATTCTAAAATCAGCCTTAAATTTTTCAAAATAATTCACTATTCAGTGGATCTCATTAATCGAATTTTAATTACTTGTTTGTGATTATTTTTTTCTTCCTTTAACAAATGTTCTAAACAACATTTATTAGCAAGACTTGTGGAGAAAGAAAAAGATCCCACTAATTTGCACTTACACTATACCTCAACCTCAAGACGTTGCTTTTCCACACTAGTAAAATGTGTCCACTCCATTGTCAACCATAACACCGCATCGGAAATCCCTAATTCATCACAAAGCACACCATAAAAAGCTTGGCTTAATTTTTCATAAACCTTCTAAAATTTGATCTTAACCATCTCACCTTCCAATGCCTAAAACTAGAGAAAAAAAGAAAACATCAATACCATATTCATTAAAACATAATCAAATAGAAAAATGATAATTATTTCTTATCCTTAAAGAAGAGAAATCATAGATTTGATGAATTATATTATTTCATTAGAAAAAGAAAACGAAACATAAAAAATTAGAAAAAGTTTGTTTGTTATTTACGAGGTGAATTTTGCTTCCTTAGCGAAGGAAAGCGCATCTCTGAGGTTCCTCAACCAAACAACTCCGTTTCCAGTAACAGGATGACGAAGGTCTTCCATAAGAGGCAACATGTGTTTGAAATGACGATCGAGGTTGTGTGATTCTTTCCTTTGTGTTCTTCTGTATTCGCCGAATTGAAACACTGATTCGATGAGTCCCTGGATCTCCTCCACCACCACCACAATGTTGCATTCTTCTTTATTCTCGTTTTCCACGATGTTTGATTCTGGTTCTACATTTTCCTCCCTCTCTTTTGTTCCTTCTATTGAAACATGTTTCATGCACCATGCATCCTTTTACATACATTATTGTTTTTATCGAAAGTCACCAAAACAAAACAAAAAATTTCTTGTTTTTATTTATTTGAATATTTTAAATTTTTAAAATAGTTTTGATTATGAATAACCGAGACCTTTGTTTTACTATGGTCTTTGTTACAGGTTTTTTTATTAACTTGAGTGTCATACCCCAATTTTTGACCCAAGTTGTCACTGACACGCGTCGTTGGCCCCTACGTTCATACCCAGTTTAACCTGATCAATCTCTGCATTTCAGTGAAAATTTCGGCAGAGAGGTATTTTAAAATACCTCATTATAGTTCCGAGTCGGGCCCTCTTCTCTCTGTATCTTCGTTTTTATCGTATTATTAACTTCCACCTTTTATTTTGTAGTTAAGGTTAATTTTGTATATAAAAGTCTTTGTTTTTCTTTTTAATTAAATTTTCAATACTTATTTTTATCATTTGTTTTGGTCTTC
>Ga0315915_1002982_pt1 | contig 21534 bp, 16 predicted proteins | sample MpolbnodulesMG_FD_207738 | JGI IMG/M metagenome (GOLD analysis project Ga0315915, IMG submission 207738) | Medicago polymorpha root nodule microbial communities from Los Angeles, California, United States - branched nodules | ecosystem: Host-associated > Plants > Roots > Nodule | place: USA... | reverse complement strand
CCTTCCTTCCCACCACTATAAATGCCACGAACAGCATAGAGATTGGTATGGAATCCCCTTCCCTCGATCTCCAGCTTGTGTATTCTAGGAATCCCTAAGAATGCACATATAATATTTATAGCAAGGCAGAAGTCATGACAAAAATGCAGGGGAGAATCAATCATAAAAGAAAAAGAAATGTTCATAATGTTTAAACACTACTTTTATTAGAAAGCACAAGAACTCCAGTTTTTTTTGGAAAAAAAAGAGTCAGTTCATTTTCAATTTTCAAATGGTAAATCCATTGCGTGTTTCCTTTGAGAAAAGAGAGACACCTCCCTAAACGTGCAACTTGAATGGCTATAAAGTACTTTAGAGCATGAAAGTAAAAAAAATATATATACTAAAGTACTGATACATTTATAATCATTGTCTGTGATCACTGTCATCCACATATACCTAACAATCAAGCATCTCTCTAGTCTCCAAATTCCATATAAAATGATATGCAAAGCATACTGAGGCCGATGGTCATACTATCATTAAATAACTATAACAAGGACTAAACTGGAGAACTGCTAAAAGACATGTTTACTAAAGCTCTTGTTTGAAATCAGGTTAATTACTAACAATAGAATAACAGATTGATCACAAGAAAAAGAAGTTTCCCATTAGTTGGGGTTGAGTGCACGAACCATCCACTGACCTAACTAACCATCTCAGATACACCAAAAAGAGTATAATGGTAAAGCAAGAATGCTTATGTAATCAAAGCAATCACCTGGCATTACAGGTGTTGTCTCAGTGTATACCACCTCACCCGATCTTCCGAACACATCAGTTACAACACATTCACATTTTAAACAACGACCAATATCTTCTAACCGCACCCTATAAGAGCAAGAATTTTGATTTGGTAATGGCTCATATGAAGAACTATCTCCCTCTTCTGATGAACAAAACCTGAAATGATATTGGTGTAACACCAAGAATGGGCTTTGATTAAAATCATCGCAAATTTTCAACTATTGTTCTCTTCATAATATAGAAATAAATACTACCACAAATATAATTGTTACTTAGTGAAAAATATTAAACCAAATGGAAAAAAGTACCACCACAAATATAATTTTATCTAATCACGTCTGAAAGGCACCATGTCATGTTACTGGTGTACGATTTTCTTTTATTGATATAATCAATGCTCTGATAAATTTCTGGCGAAATATATGTTTCAGCTTCAAAGACAGTATAGGTAAACTATTGTTCTTAAAAAAAAAAAAATCCAAGCTGTGTTGGAGAACCTTAGTATTCTTGATTTCTTGTAAATGCTTTTTTCTCACATTTATTATTTATTGTAGATATATGATGTATTTATTACCTAATGCAGATAAGAGGAGTGATAAGAACACTCTCTTTTCAACACTCACTCTTATTGGGTAAAATTAATGTGAATCCCACACTTTGAAAATGGACCCCACATAAAGTCGTAGGACTCACATTGATTTTAGCCAATAAAAGTGTTAGAGAGATTGTTGAAAAGAGTGTCCTTAGCATTTCTCTAAAGATAAATTTGCACACCACAACCTAGATTTGTGAGCCCATATGAAAACGGTAATTATTCAGATAATAGGAGTGACTACCAGCTGTTATTGAAAATGAATCACCCACGGGTAATAAAAAGTAACTAGTTCAATTGAGAAGTATTAGTGCTGCATCAATGTAGAGTATAAGACCATACCATTGGTATCTTATATCTTTCTTGTACTTGCTCCAAACATGTTTCTGCATCTCACCATTTGGAATCACTTCAACAGCTGTAAGTATGTCACCTTCAACTGCCTTTCCTGTCAGAGCAAGCATCTCCGCATATGGAAGCTCTAGAGGACAATGCAAGAACCTCAATTACTTACCAAGAACAACTTCAAACTTTGAAGGATAAAAGTGTTTTACCATTCAAACATAAATTCAACTTAAAAAACTACAGATTTGCACAATGGTTACCTGGGAAAAGAATGTCAGTTGGATCAGATAACTTGAGTTCGCCCACAACTGAATCTGAACGAACTGGAGTATATCTGAAAAAAAGAAAAAGAAGAAAGTTAGCACATCTTGGAGTTTGAGTTCCAGGCCTAACATAACCCCACAAAACAAACTAGTAAGTTGATGACTTCCCAAGTCTTATAAGCACAACCTAAACCATATCTCTACTTAATGTTAGACTTTCAACACACTCCCTCACAAACATCTTAAGTGTCGATTAATACAGGTGGAATAACAAGAATAGCAATACACCCCCTAATGGGGAGATATCTAGACTGTCAACAAATGTGGCCTAATAAGAGATCAATCCGGGCTCTAATACCATCTTATATTTTAGGTGTAATCCAACTCTACAAAACCGGCTTCTAAGGTGAAGAGTGTCCAAGCTTTTATAAGGCAGTAGGCACTATAATCAATGTGGGACCTGAATTTGTGTCCAATACCCTCTTATGCTCAGTGCTGTTGGGCTTGGTACCTAGATAATATGGATGGCCCAATAACAAATATATGATAGGCTCCAATACCATCTTAAAATTTTGATTGGGCTTAAATCAACCCCACAAGACTTGACATGCTAGAGGACTCCTCAAGCCTTATAAGCACTAACTAGGCCATATCTCTAATTGATGTGAGACTCTCAACAAGTACCAACAGGATATTATGAACAAAATAAATCTTAACTGTTTATCTTGTTGAAATTAGAGGGTTTAGGTTTAAAAGGAAGTAAATGAGAGGAGCCTCTCACATTCATTTGATATGATACATAATGATGTGAAACAATACAAGCAACCTCTTTATGCAAATGATTAGGTCATGCACTAGTCTATAAAAAAAGTACAAGCCTCAGCCTGCTAAATAACTCCTATGATTGCTCCCTCAATTGCAAGATAATTGATTCCAAATATTCTAAATTGATTGCAAAGATATGCAAATTTTACAATATTCTAAGATATTATAACATAAAAAAAGCACAAATCACAGACTAGGTAATCATATAAAAAAAAATATTTTAATGTTTAAACACTGAAATAAGATGCCATCGACTATCACAACAGTGTGCATGCGTAGAAATTAAATGTACAAGGAAGTTTGCACTCTTAGATAGCATCTATAATTCAATTTCACTCTTAGCAAAATAAAATTAATTCTGCCGTAGGTCTTTACTCCAGCAACAGAATTCAGACTCACGTCCTTGTGGAATCAGTTGAATCCTTACCAACTGGACCAACATATGTTGGAACGTTGATCATTGCACATGAGCATGAAATTATAATGCCTTACACTTGTAATTGAATCTTCAATAAGTGGTTTTAACTAAAAAAATCTAATTTAAAAAGTTTACACATTAAAAATCAATTCCTCCCAAAATCAATTCATTAAAAAGATCTCCAAATCCAAAGTGAGTGAGAAAAAATATAATAAAAAAATAAAAACTATCTCTACTTCTACATTCTGCTGCTAAGAGTTTAATTAAACAAGCTGTTACGTTTATCATGGCATCTCATTCACATTCTTCACGGTAAAACACAAAAAGCTAAAGAATAATATAGAAACATTACCCAAACAACAAACGACAAGTGTAATCTGAATCAGTAACTTCGTAGGTTCTAGAATTTGCCCCGTTGATCGGTTCAACACTCCCCTCACTATTTTCTCTATGCCAGCTAAGAATACTTTCTCCCTCATATCCACCAAAATATTCACCTTCACCGGAATAAACTCCCAAAGACAACTCTTTCACATGTACATTAGCAACCACTGGATGTCCTGCAAATTATTGTAGGATTAAGACAACAAAATGCTAAACACCACAGTCTACATCAGATCTATTTACACAGAACCCGCATCAAAAGCATCAGAGATAATTTATGAAGAAATTCAAGCTAGGAGCCACAATGATACCAGGGGAAACTGGGGTACTGCAAATTGCAACCAATGGCTCTCCACAAGTGTTATCCGCACGAGTTGGTACCCAATACAAGGCCAAAAAAGATCCAACATCTTTAAGAGTGGGTTTATACGTTCTGCCATAACATGGAAAATAATCACATAATCTTCAATTACATGTAGATGTAATCTTTCATTCATATAATAGATACAATACAATATGTTCGTACTTACAGCTCTGTCCCACATATCACAATGTCAGAACCATTAGATATATTTAGTAGCGCAGATCCTTCAAGCTTAATCTTTGTTTGGTACCAAATATATTCTCCAACTCCTTCATGTCCACCAAAATATATCTTCATTGGGGTAACCTGCCTGTCTTCGCAACAGTCAGGAATTATGAGCTCTATTCCCTTGGGATCCGCTGAGCACAGAAGACAAAATACAAATAATTACATTAGGGATGTATATTACAATGACACCAAATATTATAGAATTGAGACATACATACACACAAAACAATAAATAAAATGATCCATTAACCAGTATATATCGGCACAGTTGAAAAATCAGTCAAACATTGCTGTATACTAAAAGATCTCATCAAAAGTATGATAGAGTAATCAGTGTATCAAGTACTATAGTTGCACAAAACAACTATTTAGTAAAATATAATCAAGATTCCAGGAGTATGATGATGTTCAGTAACTCATTAATGATTAATATTACCTCTGCCCTACATGTAAGACACCATTGACCAAAGCACAAGACTTCGAAAAAGTTGTTTTTACATTAAATTTGTCAAGAATGTACATTCTTTTTCCAAAATTATCCTTCAACTGAGAGAGAGAGAGAGTTGGTCTTTAATTCTCTCCATTTAATTAAGGGTATTGTTGTGAAAAAATTATTAATATGTAACAACCTTACTTCTCCACTGAGTTCTAACTTGACCACAAGGCTGGGCTACCATAACTGTTACTCATAGCTTCTCATCCCATGTGAATATGTCTTCCGTGGAATTTGAGCCATGTACCTAGAGCTTAAGTACATTGATTATTGGAATGCCACGATACATGGTTCAAATTCCACGGAAGGCAAAAACTCACATGGGATGAGAAGATGAGTAGTAATTATGGTAGCATAGCCCCATGGTCAAGTTTGGAGGAGACAGGCTGTCACATAATACATTTTGTAATTTGAAAATGGTCTTATAAAAAGGGACGATAAAATTTCACGAGAGGGTCTTCCATATAGGGACTTAGGTAGTACAACTTATAAATGGTCCTTTTCATTTAAGTAATGGAGATGTTTTTTGGTCAAAGGTTTACCCATTCAATTAACAATTAATTTTTGTCTAGTTAGAGTATATATTCAAACTTGGGTGAAGTAATTAACAGAACTGATAACGCTGATTGTGTCTTGGACTTCACCTACAAAATTAGGGCCATGTTACATAAAATTCAAATTATTTTTCTAATTTCATGCACAAAACATTTTTACCAGGAGAAATCACATCAGATACCACATTCTTTGGGATGCCTTTAGTTCCATCTTTGCACACAGGTGTGTAGACAAGTTCAATGCAGGCACCAACATCGTCAAGAGTCAAATCCAAAAAGTCTGCTATTCACAAATATCAGGCATTTAGTTTTCCATAACTACTGTAGTGACCAGAGCATGGGTATGCATTAAATTTGACATATTTTAAAAAAATATTAGTACTTCTATATAATTATTTTTCAAATGATTGTATGAAGAATTACATACCAAAATATTAAACAATTGTTTTGTTTTATAAACAGGTTATAACATAATATAATAACTCAAGTTCCCCTCAAAAAAACATAATATAATAATTTTTAAGTTATGGTAAAAAGTTGTGGAGACATTTGGTATGCTGGGGTACGGATTCGAACCAGCAATACCTCTCTTCTCCACACTTACTATCTTGACTCTCGCCGCTAGGCCGTTTAAAAGAAAATAGGGTAAGCAATTATAAATTATGATCAAGGTAGAAGAATAATTACAACTATTGTTCTTTCTTCAATAAAATATAAATAAACTAAAATTAGACGGAGCCAGAATGAATGTGGTTGAGACGCTTGGAATATTCCTTGTTATATAATTATTATGCTATGCCGACCCCACTCACTGGGATATGGCTTGGTTGTTGTTGTATATAACTATTATCCTATAATAACACTACCACCGTCCCTAAACATAAGACCCTTTTGATAAAATCACAAGAATTAAGAAAAGTTGTGTTTGCATTAAATTTGCCAACAATGTACATTCTCTTTCCAAAATTATCTTTCAAATATTAAGAGAGAGATTTGAAGAGGGTCTTACAAAAAGCAACACAAAAAAAAATTACAAAAGGGTCTTATAAATAGGGACAGAGGTAGTATGAAGTAGAACAAAACTACACAAAACTCACCTTGACTGCTTATTTTATTTCGTACACCACTGTTTTGTACCCTAAACCACTCGTGGGTGCACTCTCCTCTCTCCCTGAAAGGCAGGGCAACAAGTTCCATGTCAGGGGAAGAAAACACAGATAAAATCAAAAGCCCTAAAAGTAAAGACATTAATTTATAAACATTGGATAGTAGAAGCCTGACCCTCCAGTATACACGGCATTAAAGTTCAAGCGCTGTCCTTCTATCATTGATCCACAAATTTCCAGACTATGACAAGTTGGTGGACCTATATTGCAACAGAAGTGCTAAAAAATTAAAATTGTTTCAAAATATCTCCATTCTATATGAACATTTTAAAGCTGGGAGAGCATACTAAAAAACAAGTACTGATCAGTACCAGGTATTATTGGTCCAATTTGTTCAGAGAGAACAATGGGTCCACGAGCCCAATCACTTCGGACAGGCTCACAAGAAACAGAAATATAGAAACCAATATCATCAATTGAGGGCATGTATGATGCTGTGGTGGCCCCCATAATTTCACTTTGGACACCATCACAACTGGTCTACATAAAGCCATAGGTAATATGTTAGTCCACCAAATGTTTAACTGAAATAATGTGTAGTATCATCAAGACAAAGGTCAACGAAACAAGGTGAGGAGGTATTTATGCCATTATCCAGTGCATATGGCAATCACATAGAGAAGTTTTTCTCTTCCCCTTTCCTTATTATTTAAACAGTTTAGATATGTTTACTTCACCTCTCTTAAAATAGTTAGATATGTCAGAAAGCCATAAGAATATGGCTTCTGTCCAAAAGCTTTTGAACATTTTCCTAATCAAAAGACTAGAAAGCAATATATGTTTTTCCTTTTTATACAATATCTCCATTACCAACAATTTTAAACCATGAATTTTTGGTTGTGTATCATTTATTCATATTCATAGTTAGGACATGAACTCTATCCAAGAGCACTATTTGGACCATATCTCTAGACAATGACGGACAAAACACTACCCTTCCACCTAGCACAATGAAGATGCTGGAGGCTGCAAGATAGTTCAAAGTTGCTACAATTAAGGCAGCTAGTGGCAGCCAGCATACAACAATCAAGGAAGCTTTCCATCCGACTACCTCATGACGGAGCATGGGCAATGCAGGTGGCCTAACAATGGATCTATTATAGCCTCTATTACCATCTTAGAATATGGCTTATATATATTTGAACAACACCATTGTACATCAAGTTGGTATCATAGCCAAATTCTGAAATCTTACTTCATCTTCAGGCCAAACTGCAGTGAAGGCCAACCTAGGTCCTTTTCAGTTTGGTAGTTGGGTGTCCAAGGAACGCTGTCATTTGGTCCAAACCACCTTCAGAACCCTTCATTGTGCCCTCACACACCACAACCTGCCCACCATCTAACCTCTTTATGGCGTGTGGGTTATTGCACATACTGATTTTACCTACCACCATCTAACCTCTTTACTGCATGTGGGTTATTGCACATATTGTTTTTACCTCCTCTTCCACATTGGGCTCTTCATCCGTCCCTCTCTTTGTGCCCCTTCCAACCTGCGGGTCCCATTTTTTGAGGTGTGTTCCAAGTCATGCTTGTTATTTTGTTGTTGTCATTCCAGCATGTATACTATGTTCATTATATGTTGGTGAAACTATATTTTTCCAGGGTTTCTTTGTCACAGCTTTAGTCATTTGATCCCAGTTGTCGAGTCGCGTATTTAGTTGGTTCATATTCTAGTCATTTGGCTTCACTATGGGCTCTCCATTCATCCTCGTTTAGCTCAAGTTATTGTTTGAGTGTTTTTACATCTTATTTAAAACCCTGTTTTTTTTTCTCCGTAAATTTTTGGTTGATTTTTCTACTTGCCCACTTGATACCGACACCATTCAAGGTTAGTTGCTCTTCACAGTTTCATGGAAGAGCATCAGGCTTTCTCTTCAGCCACTCTAGCTCGTTTTGGTGGTTAAACTGTTTTGTCAATCTCATTCTGTGGGATACTGAATTTAAGATTATGGAGTTTATGATCATATAGTCAGTAATCCCTCTTTCATTCTTAATATATCACCTCCTAAAACACCGCACCATGTTACCCTTTCTAATTATTCTAAGAATATACTACTGGTATTGGTCAAGCTACACCTTTTACAATCCTTGTTTCGAAATGATGTCTTATTTGTTCTGGTTACCTCTTTAATTTGATCCCAATTAAACAACGTACCGGCTCTCTAACTGCTCTACAACATTTACTTCTGACTTATTTATACAGAACTAGAGTATGGGAAAGACAGTTAGAAAAAGATCTGAATCATGGGGTATCTATCTATCACATCCAACCTCCTTCATCCACTGTATGTATTGTTTATGTATCTCTAGATATTCATCTTCATTTGGGTCATCAAGTTTGGATAAGTTAAAGTGTTGGTTCCTCATCTTTCACATTTGAAGTCTTGGGATTCTGAGTTTTGTCAGCTTAGCAAACATGAGTGTTTTTTCCTAGTGGTGTCAATAAAAAGAGTAATCTCTCACTTTTATATTGTCCATTCTGATATTTGGGGCCCTAGTCAAGCGTCCTCTATTTTAGAATTCAGAGATATTGTCACTCTCGTTAATGCTTTCTTGAGGTGCACTTGGATCACTTTGAACAAGCTTTAATTTAAATATATAGACTGGCCTTAATAAATGCTAATCAAGAAATAAAGAAATATAAAAAAACTCATAATTACATATATGATTCTACTGTAAAATACATATTTACAATATCATAGCCTATCGTTGATCCAATAGGCCACTTCTTATTGTGCCATTAGGACACTCGAATCACGCTCTAGATGTCAAGTCTTGGAGAAGATAGGGTGTTCAGAGTCACACATTGGATAGTGTTATGGCTCAAATAATGGTTATAAGTGAGGGGAAACCCTCACCTTATCAGCCAGTTTGAGGTCGAGTTAAGCTCAACCAAAATGTTCAGCAGTTGGGTAGGAAACAACGAAAAATAGATTTTTTTAACTTTTTCTGTACAAATGTTGAAGATTAAGTGAGAGTTTTATAATTAACAGTAAAAATAGGATATGAAAAGAAAATGTTTTCCCAAACAAAATAGGCCAATGCCATTTCAAATCATAATAGGAATTCCAAACAATGACTTTACAGCACAAAAGGTTCAAGAAAAAGTACCCTAAGCCAGCGGTAAACTGAATCTCCCTCTTCACCACCCCAATAAGTTTTTTCAATTCTTAGTGTTGTTCCTTCAACCGCATTTCCAACTATGTGTAAAGAAAGCAATCTCGGGCTTCCTATCACCATAAAACAACTCCACCATAAGAAAAACAATACAAAAAATATGGGATGATCACAGATAAAGCAAATGGAGTAAATTGCATGATTGGAAGAAAAGAAAAAAATGCATGTTTATTGTTAGTGATTCAGTGTGGATCAGATCTATTGGCGGGCTTGTATAATTATTGGTATCTTATTTACAATTTGCAGGTGTGAGGGAAAACTGTGATTAATCAGTCAACACAAATATGTATTTATATCATGTAAAATACTAATTAGAAAGTGATCATCTACTAAATTGCAGATAATCAAAATTCTCACTGAAGTGCATAACAGCTAACAGTAATAAACTTCTTTTTAAAACTGGATAGTTTATTGAATTTCTTTTTCTTTGTAGCTTTTGGAAGCTTCTTGATTTTCCATTTTTATAACTTCTTTTATCTGAAAAATATATACTTCTCACATCATAAATTTCTAGCTTACATGTTATTAACATAAATTTCATTTTGTACAAAACAATAAAGAAATAAGACAAATTTTTATTCAAATTTTGCCACAAATGACTCATAAAGGTATTACCAGGGCGAATGCGCTCCTGGCCCATGCAAATTCTTTTGTCACCCACAACACCATCATCACGTACTGGAGTACAGTGGAATGAGATGAATTTTCCAATAACTTCTTTGGTAATGCGATACTGCAGAAGTCCAGAAACCCCCGGTATCGGAGAACCAAAATCACCTTCAACCTGGAAATTTAGAAGATATTTTAGAACATAAGTTCTCTATCTGAAGGACAATTTTTATGGGTAGGAATGCTGCTTTTTATATATGTTTCAAGTAGGCCAAATATATTTAGTAATGAAGAAAAGAAAGGAAAAAAAAAAGCTCCCCAACATAAATGCTTTCACTTAATAATAAAAAAAAATCAATTATTTGACATAAGTAACAGCTCCCTGACCAAAATAAAAAAGACCATGAAAGACAGTATATAAATAAACATATCCAGCACACACTGCCAATGTTTGCCTTAAGAAGTTGGCACAGTGGAATGCACGGTCTACATAGGCAGCACACTACAAACATTCGCCACAGGTATGGCAATCTATAATCAGTTTCATTTCATACATTTCAAAGTTTTCCACCTTAATTCATTATGACTGCCATTGTGCTTTTCCTCACTTTACAAGAACTAAAACATGCCTAAGCACAAACGTTTTCCATTGAATATGCTCAAACAGCCTTTCTAGCAAGAGATACCAAATCACAACAACATGACACAATGAAAATCTAAATGAGCCTATCTATCTTTCCACCCACTTCCACTGTCTAGCATGTATCAAGAAGTGAAAATCAAAACTTTAAATAGATAAATTTACCCACCAATCAACAAAACATTTATAAAATAAATTAAACATATTTCATGGAACTTCGATGCTAGTGCATACCTCGTGAATATACCAATTGTATATACTTTTTCCTTCATGACCTCCAACATATCCATAAGAAGCTGTCAATATTCCGTCCTCACTGTAATCTCCAATGATTGATAAGAAATTCAAGCTGGGAGGAAGAGCTGCAAAAGAGATGCAGAGTTTTTATATCAAACTCCCAATAGATTTTGATTTCGAGAAAAAATTATTTTCATACTTCAAGGAATCAGTCAATTTATGATATGTTTGGTTTAGCATTGGCCCACACTCCAAAGCACATCCAATGCCAATGCAACAAATATTTTATGTGAACTCAAAAGAGTGTTTGACATCTCCCAACGCCATCTCAAACACACGAATAGATTGTGTCTTTATATACTTGGTTATATATGAGATAAAAAGAACAAAGGAGAGTACAAAGAGACAAGTAAACCTACTCTCAACTGCTCTATCAGATATTACAAATGTTGATTCACCAGAATCACCATCAGGAGACATTGGTGTATATTTTGCAACAATGTAACAGCCAACAGCTCCAAGAGGAATGCGGAAAGCCTGACCGGGTCAAAACAAAACAATAAAATGGTAGTGCATAAAGGATAAAATTGTGCCCTTTACATGGAAAATTAATTGTGCATCAATGGGAAACAAGCCAAACTCCAACGGCCAAAAGAACAGACCACCTACTTTAGCAACTTTAGAAGTACTTAATGCTTCAAGATTGCTTTCATCCAATGTTGACGAATATGTTTTGTACCACTGAACTCTGCTAGATCCTTCGGTTCCTCCGGTTACAATACCAGTCGCCGTGACTTTTCCATTCTCTCGTACATCGCCAATTATTTTTACATTTGTTACTTTTGGCGGGGCTGAAATGGAGAAGAATCATAATAATCATATCACATGCCAATTGCTAGTATATATTAGCAGAAAGTTTACTTATTAAAATCATTCCCAACAAACAATTCATCATGTTAGCAGAAGAATGGGAAAGAGCACCCGGAAAAAGGAAGAAAAAAAATATAACGGAAAGAACATAACATGCACACCTAATTTGGTAAGCAACACAGTAAATACTTTTGTCTTGTGAATTAAGAGCTGACTTCTCACATTACTAATGATACAACAAAATGCTATAAATGTTGACCAAACACTTTTTTTCAAAATATACAAGGGAATAAGATTCTCATCATTATATTCTAAGGAAAAGTTATTCGCAAAAATGAACTTACATGACTAGAAACTAACACTCCCTAAAAGCATAATATAATGGAAATGACACAAAAGAGAAGTACCCAATTACAGGAGGCATTGTTAATAATCAGTAAGATACCTTGTTTTACAACAGGAGACACCACGGACAGTGATTTTCCTTCCTGGCCTGAAAGAGAAACCAGTGACGATTTTATAGAAATACATGACAATTAATAGAAAAGATACGTTGATTGTGTCTAGTCCAGATACCATACCTTCAAAATTAATTGGTATGTATACAAAAGTCAAACAACAACCAACATCTTCTTTGGTCAAGGTATATTCAGATGTACCGGCTGACACTAACATAAAGTCTCTGCATAAATTTATCATAGTCAAGACAGAAAAGCATAGTGAAAAAAAAAATGGGGGGACAAGAAAAGAGAGAAAATTTAGGTAAAAGTAAGATGTTAACTATCTCTAAAGCATCAAAATAAATGCAACAATTCACTTTCCACTTTGTGGAAACGCAACGCAAATCAAAAACAAGAATACGAGGCTTAATTTTTTATAGAAATACTTCCATGCCCTTCAGTAAATCATGATGAAGAGAATACTGACCCAGTATCCCTGTTCTTCCGTAACCATTCAAACTTGCTAGGTCCTTCCCGTCCACCAAAATAATCACCAACTCCTTTAATGGTGATTCCTTCAACAGCATCTCCAACTATTCGAACATTACTGACTGAGGGGGGAGCTGCCATATGAATAAAAAAAATGAAACTGCTGAGAAGTAGACATGATTACAATTATATATACAGCTAACAGAAAAAGGGAACTTATTTACCAATGATATAACTAATTTCTTATTGACAACATCAATCTTCCAAATAAGCCAATTCAAAGACTATGAGCAAGTAAATCATTTGAATCTGAATAATTCACTTAATCGTTCGCAACGGATGTATGTATACAAGAGAACAAGGAGAAAGGTGATTCCGTCATATCAGAATAAAATCCATCAACCTAAGCTATCTACGGAAACTATGAAGGCTTAGATAACTCTCAACTAACAAGCCAGATTTGTAAGAAGGTTGTAACGAGATGGTTTTATTTGGTTTCGTCAAAGGGGAAACTAAACCAATAAAAAATGTTCGGTTCGACTTTGAATTTTTCCGCACAACAAAAACTAAACCAATACAATGAAGAACGGGTTGGCTCGGGTGAATCTAACAGGTTTGTTCTTTTCTAATTTAAAAAACTAAAAAAAATATGGAAAATGGCATAATGATTTCTAAAAAAATTACAAAACACCCACTAAGGTAATCAAAAAGTCAAAAATAAAAATCATGAGTGATAGTGACTTGGGTATTATCAGTGTCCAAGTCCCACATTTAGTATGAGATGCTCGGTAGTGTACGTGAGGTTATATCTAGGCAGAAATCACCCAGAAAATAATTTACCCAGAATCGGAAGAACCACTAAATCGCACGATTTTACTCAGATTTCATGATTCCATACGATTTCAAAGAGATTTTGCATAATTCAGGATTCTACTCAGGATCCAGATCAGTAAGGCAGAGCAAAATCGCAAAATTATGGGTTTCACAATTCTGATCGCGATTTTAACAACAATGATTAGGAAGAACTAAGGTGTCTCTAAGCTGCATAATTATCTCCTATCCAAGTATGACTACAATCAAATCAATCAAGGAGTTGATTAAGCAAATTAATGGCAAACTGAAAGTTAAGTAACTCACTAACACAGAAATTTTATAATTATTGTTGTTGTTGTATTGTTGACCATATAAGCTAACAAGTGTTAAACATGTTGATGAATCTAGTTTAGTATTCTGCTAATGTCATCAACCATTTTAATCAGAGCTAGGAAAAAATTATACATAAAAATGGACAAATTTCAATCATTACCCGCTCTTACAAAATCTGTATATTTATATTGAGGTTCTCCTTTGGCACCCTCTTCTGTTACTGGTGTATACATGAAAACTAAACTGGAATCGACATCATCAATGGTTGGCTGATACTCATCATCTTCTGCCCCAACAATAACCACCGGACTACTGTTCCACTTCCTCCGCAGCCAACTAAAGCAAGCAAGGACACAAACAGATGGCATGGTTGGATTATGCCATTTTTAGTTGAATATAATTTGGACATATATACATAATGCAAAACGTTACATACAGACATAAAGAATGTCACCTCACCTAGCAACACCTTTTCCTGGAGTCCCACCACACCATGCAACTTTAGCACAACCCCGGATGATACTCCCTTCTAGTAGTTCCCCGTGGACTTCAAGGCTTACAACTTTTGGAATTCCACTCCCTTTTGAAAAGTAGAAGCGTATGTCATTTGCATTACATGAATTATGTAAGCATTAAGAAATTATAGAAATAATAAGCCATTAATTAATATCAATTAATATAAAGTATAAACAATACTCCCTCTGGTTCTTATTATATAAGATTTTTAAAAAAATGGTACTATTTATAAGAAATCGTCACAACATTTTTAAGGTGTAGTTATACTTAAAAGACTTTTCTAACCCTCGTTTAATGTGTCTTTTTAATATTAGAGAGTGTATTTAAAGTTTCACACTAAGCATATATTTATAAAAATATTCAAAAAGTTACAATAATTAAGGATTGCATTGGTTTTAATGCTTTTTGGTTTTTCTTCTTATAATAAGGACCGGATGGAGTACAAGACAGGCAAGACACGCCCTTTTTCTTTAACAAGTCAGAATTAGAGGATGGGCAGATCATTTAATGATAATCAATTCAAAGGTGAATATTGATCAGAAACACATAATTGCCTTTTAATACAGAACAACGGCGGCAGCTCTTCGAGTGTCTTCCCACCTCCCAATGTCAAAAGACCGTAAATCACTCAATTAACAAGAAACCGATTCTCTAGTCCCTCCTTTCTATTTATAGGCAACATGTCTTTTTGTTTCTTCTAACTAATCCATCCTAATAATTGCCTAACCTCTTAACTAACAGTTACTGACTATTGACTAACTATCCTCTTAACCAACAATAACAGACCTATCAAATATCAATGAGGTAGAAGCCCAGTAGTGTAGAACACTCAGTAAAAGAGATTATTGGGGAATTCATATATTTAACTAATACTAGACCAAACATAACATGTGCCGTAAGTCAATGACTCAACTCATGTATGACTCACAAATGAGACAACAAAAGGAAGTGAATAGGATTCTATTGTACCTTAAGTTACACTTAAAAGGACTACCTTTCGAAAACTGGAGGAAATACATGAATGATCGTTAATAGATCTACCTCACAATATTGCATGTGGTAAACTAGTAATATGGAGAAGTAAGAAACTAAATGCAATTACAGAGTCAAGCAAAGAGGCAAAATTTTGAACTATGCACAAGGAGTTTGTGCACTACTTTGGATGAAAATCGTTCCATGAGATCTCTGGATGATGTACAAACCTCATATAAAGTTAGTTAGTTAATCATACGCCAGCCTTTAATATTGTAAAACATCAGATTTAACATGGAAATAAATATCTTGAGATACGCAAGCACAGGGCATATATTCTTTCAGGAACTGATAACTACATCTTGAGATATGGTAGCAGACATGTTGACTGAGAGGCTCCTCATAGATCTTACTAGCAAACTATGAAAAATAAATACCCATTTACTGTCTTAAAGGGAATGGCACTCTTGCATAACTGATATGTGATTTGTTTCTATTAACGCGTGATTCGAGACTAACATTTAATAGAAGTGGTCCATAATTGAAAACAGTGGTTGTATCATCTATTAACAAAAATTATATTTAGTAAAATTCCTTTCAAGTTTAAGATCTCAAAAAAAATTAGCTGTTCATCTATAATAAACAAGGCAAGCCTACCTGGTTTAACACGAGAAGAGATGGCAAATATAGAAGGATATTCTGTCTCTTCTACAAAGGGAGTACATTCCACTTTCAGAACTTTTCCAATCTCATTATGTTTTGGCAAGTAAAACTGAAAACAATACAGTGATAAACATCAATAATTCATCAAATATACTAACAAACAAATTTGAAGTAATGAAAATCAAATAATCAACTAAAATACCTCATCAGTGGCATCTGGAATGGGGACAAAGTTTGAAAGTGTTACATCACCACAGAACCATTGATATTTTAAGACTAACGGTGGGTCTGTGCTCATTGCACCATCATGAACAAATGTGAAGTGACTGTGGCACACATCTTCTTCCAAAGGTTTATCTATTGAGGCTTCTTTGAGAAAAAAATCAGGTGGAATATGATCCTTCCATTTCTCAGCTAGAAAGCGAAAAGTTGACTCTGCAGCTTGCTCAGGGCGACCAAACTCCCAACCATCTCTAATGCACAAAGCTGTATGTGCAGGGTATCGCTTTGCTATTGCCATTTCCTCACGAACAAGATCTACAAAACTTTTTCATATTCAATGAACTATTTTAATGCATATGAACATAAGAATTTGAAGATGCCAATACAAATCACTCAAAGAAAACATGTTCGGGTACTCTTTAAACAATAACTAGTAGTTAAAATTATAATGTATTCTTCTATCAGTTTTACCATTATTTTAACAAGCCAAAGGCTAACAACCGATGAACCATACCTCTATCATTAAATTTTTTTAAAGTAGGCCCAACTAGCAATATTGAGGCTGCTTCCAGATGTGGCATCTTCAGTATAGGGTTCTCCTCCAATCGCAAATGCTACATTAAAATAAATCATTGAAAACAACATAAATTGGGGACCATAGCAAGATAAACCCTCGGTCTGTCTACCAGGTATAAAATTTTGTAATAAAGATTTGGCTACTTTCAAGTCAGTGGAACACTTAAGAGAGAAAATTGCAGTATCATGATAGTTGATTGGAAAACCAAAGGATAATATTGTGGCAATGGTGTGGATATTATATATAAAACAAAGAAGTGGTTGACATTGAAATTCAATATGTTGTTTTTCTAATCGATGGTTCAATTATGCACTTTTCTCTCTGAAGTGTGTCCTTCAGTTTAGAGGAGGAACTGATATAATTTCCTAAATAGTAGAAAACAAAATTCTATATTGAAACAAATTTGTGTACAATCAAAGCAGTGGCTACAATCATGACTACAATTACTGCTAGCTCATCATGCTAACACCCACCAATAATCAAGATGCATGCACCGGGAAGGCAGGAAGTTCAAAATTATCTATAAATATGATAAAGATAGATAGAACCAAAAATCACATGGCAACCCATACAATTTCCTTACTGATTTTCTCAAAAACCATAAATTCATTATAAATTAAACTACAAAATTAAAACAAAGACTATAGCATTTTAAAATCACTAATGTACAACACTTCTCTATATTTCTTAGAGAGATAACTAGACGTCTCCAAGGCTCAGAAGTGTCATCAGACAATAACACAAAATGATTAACTATATCCATCAAAAAAGTTTACTCTGATAAAAGTTTTACATGTGATCAACTGTTCTGGGTTATGGTATGCCAAATAAAATAGATATCAGGCTAACCTCAAGAACTGGTAAGTATGGAAAACCCTTAAGTGTAGAAATTCTGTTTTTGCTGGCAGCTAAGACCTGCATCAGATTACTTATTTGTTATTCAATAAAGAGTTAAATAAAGCACACATTGTATGGTCAATACTTGATACGACAAAACAACCTGGAGTCGAGGTTGACTTGCCATAGTGAGAGATTTCAACTTATTTTGAGCTACTGAAAGGAACTGCAAAATGAAACATAAAAAATACAAATGTTTTATGAAAACTTATGTTGAAGACCAAAGAAAACCTGAATAAAAAATCAGAAAAAGGACAAGGTTTTTTTTAAAGCTTGCCTCCAAATTAGGAAGTTGCGGGAGACTTGCCAATGATGTGATTTGATTTCCAGCAAGATATAGTTGCTACATTAAAGTTATGAATTTCATAATGTCATTATTAATATTACATATTATTGCATTCATAAGGCAAAAGCAAGTGCACCCACGTGAATATGTATATACCTGCAGTACTTTGCAACTCTCAAGAGGCTCAAATCCAGGCCCTTTAAAATCATTAAAACTCAAATCAAGAACCTGATAAATTAAAAGATTTCTTTCAATTAGTTAGTGAAGAGTTCATTTGAGAATATTCAAACATATTAACCAAACATAAATTATGTATAAAACCTTCACTCTTGTCAATACTTCTACTCCTTCCAATGTAGACAAGAGATTGTCTCGGAGATAGACAAACTGCCAATTAGAATCATAAGTTAAATGCTATGAAAATCCTCAAAACATAAAATAACTATGCTACGTTAAAATTTAAAATACAACTTGATATTCTCTCCTATATACATTATGCAGTCGTTGGAATAGATGCAGGCAAATAAGATATTTTTATTTCATAATCTTAAAAAACATAACCTAAAGTCATTGACAGAGTCAATAGCAATTAAATCCACATCATTGAGCTCACTTGTCTTACCATGGTATTTCACAGAGGAAACTTGACAATGTGTCTCAGCGCATTTAGGAAAATATTACGAGCGATACAAACGTGGGCCTAGACCAATCTAGCCATTCGCAAAAATACGAGTAATACAAACGTGAGCACCAAGCAAGAGATGCACTTTACTCGCAACTTTCTCTCTAGCAAGTGAAAATATTTCCCAACAATTTTTCGACACATACTACTGGGTGTACTCAACCATAGCAAACAATTTTCTTTCCTTAAAATAAAAATAAATAGCAAACGAAAATGGTAGCTAATTTATGTTTTCTTGAGAATGAGTAGAGCAACAAATAAAGGATACTTTCATATAAATTTACTCATGCTCATCTGTTAAAGGAGTTAGTAAATAAAATGAGGCCATTGCCTACCATAAATTAAATTTCATCTAAGAATTGCCAAAAACAACTTTGAACAGCTTATCTAAAACAATATGCTGAACAGAAGACACGCTTACCTCCAAGTTTGAGGATAAGTTTAATCCACTGGCAGTGAGACTGCGAACTCTGTGTCCCCTAAGATCCAATCTCTGATAAAAACATCAATATAGTTCAGAATTAGATGGTAAAGTGGGCTGAAAGCTCCATTACAATTACAATTACAATGTGGTACAAGCAAGGCCTCAAAAAACAACTCTGCGGCCTCGAATTATGTCTGCAACCTCATCACGACGCAATTGTGGCTATATCCGTCATATTTTACTGCAAATGTCCTCAATATCACCCCCTCACAATGGAACTGTGATTCAAAATATTTGCTTCAATTATACATGAGAATCCCCCCACCCACCCAAATAAATATGGACACAGTGGTGAGTCCTTTTTGAAATATTATAGTGTGTTTGGTTCTGCGGTGGCATAAATTCATTTTATAAAATTGATTCAGGATAAAAGTGAGTTCAGTGTAAAGTGATTTATTTATGTTTGGATGTATTTATGTGAAAGTGGATTTGACAACAAATTTAAGGTTAAAATCAATTGTTGAAGCTTATTTATGTTAAAGTGGATTTGACAATAAATTAAAGGTTACAATAAAATGTAGAAGCCAAAAGCTACAAATTCTACCTTCAAGTAGAATCAATATTTACAATAAAATGTAGAAGCCAAAAGCTACAGATTCTACCTTCAAGTAGAATCAATATTCAATATGGGCCCCCCAAGACAAGCTCTGATACCATGTTGAAATTTGGGGCTTAACTCATCCTTACAAAACCGGTTCATAAGGTGAGGAGTGTCTCCTCTTTATAAACTCTTATCAAGAGTCTTGTCTATCCGATGTGGGACTTGTGTTTTTCCCAATATCCAAACATGCCAAAATCAATTCTATTCCTCTAAAATCAGTTTTGGAAGGCCAAAATTGAAACCAAACATCGACTAGTATTATATGTTAAATCCACAACCAAAGTGACTATGCGACCCACTAAGATTATTAAAACTACATAATAGAGCCCTTTCTCTCCTAAAATTTAAAATAAATCACCCAACAACCACTAATCATATTCAAAAGCAAAAGCACCTATATCTAATAATGCACAATATATAATCATCGGATTTAATTTATATACACCGACAGAGTAAAACTCGCACACACATGCATCCAATCAAACTAACCTATAAGAGTGACACTTCAGTATAATTTGATTGGATGCATGTATTTTACACCGTCGGTGCATAGAAATTAATCTCTATAATCCTCTCCGTTCAGCAACTACTTCATTTCCAGAGTCAACAGAAATAATAATTCAGTAATAAAATTCTAAATAGTAATTTCAACAAATTAATCACAACAATCCTTACCAAATCATCACTAGCTTTAACCTCAATCTGCGGCAGAATAATTAACCGCGAATTACGACTATCAGGAGTCGTCGTCACTTTCCTCCTTCCAGATAAACCAGAACTTCTATCCGACGACGATGACACAGACCCCGCCCTCAATCCACCAGAAACAGTTGGCGTCCGCGACGACAATGACGGTGACGAAACCTTCCCCACAGTCTTCCTAACAGAACCATCCACCGTGGAAGAACCAACCCTATCTCTCGACAACGCCGGCTTACTCAACGGCTTCTTAACAGCTTCCGAACCAGACACAGCGGATGTCCTCAAACTTGAACTCCCCGGAGACACGGACGCAACCGGTTTTCCGGCATGCAAAGCGGAAATTGAACTCCGGCGAATCTCCGGTAGAGATCTTCGCACTGGTTCAGTAACCGTTTTATCTCTAACGGTTTTCGTTGCAGGTTTGATTCTTCCATCTGATGATAACGATGACCGTTGCGTTTGGGCTAACCCTCCGGTACTGTTTCTTCTCGGTACTGAACTCGCTGAAGAACCAATTGAACCCGAACCCGAACCTGGACCGGATCTCTTTGTAGCCGAACCGGAATCTGGAATGTTCCGAGTCTCCACTTTCTTTCTCGTCGAAACCGAACCGGTTGAAGCGGTTTTTATGGACTCTGAAGATTTTTTCTTTTCAGACTCCAACGGCACTTCCATTTCAACGAAGTGGTTGTTTTGGATCTAATGTGAGTTCAGGAAAAGTGGTTTACCTTGTGACCTAGTAAGAAAATGAAGAGAGATCTAGTGAAATAGAATTGAGTAGCATTGGAAAGGAGTGAGAGAGAAAGGGGTGGGTAAGAAAAAGGTGGAAGGGGTATTGAGAGTGACAGAGGAACTAGGGCCAATAAACAATGGGGTTGATGGGAATAATGGAAATGAAATGAA
>Ga0315915_1002981_pt1 | contig 21537 bp, 6 predicted proteins | sample MpolbnodulesMG_FD_207738 | JGI IMG/M metagenome (GOLD analysis project Ga0315915, IMG submission 207738) | Medicago polymorpha root nodule microbial communities from Los Angeles, California, United States - branched nodules | ecosystem: Host-associated > Plants > Roots > Nodule | place: USA... | reverse complement strand
AAAAAAACAAATTAATAAAACTCTGCTCCAATACAATATTTTAGTTCTCCCAAATGAGGAAGGTTTAGTATTATGAAGAAAAGTTAAAGGGCTAGGATGGGAAAAATGAAAGAATATAGGTCTATTTTGCGAGATTTTATATAATTTTGTGTCGGTTTTAGGTTTCGGATGATCCAAATTCCCACAAAGTGGTGTAGTGGCCTATCTGAATTTTTTTAATAATTCAATTATAGGTCTATTTTATGAGACTTTCAACGATTTTAATTTTCGGCAGTTTCAAAAGTGGCATACGTGATTTATGATTTATGTGATGCTTATACTTGACATGTTTAACGGAGGTTTATAGACCTTCAAATTTGCATGAGTTTCAAATCTTCCGCATATTGTCTTGTCAACTGAAAATTCTCTCAATTAACCGTTGTTATGTAGAAATAAAATATCATAATTTATAGTATTTGTAAAATATGTAATTATTTAAGTATACATCCTAGCTTTTAACTCAAACTCTGTCATTTCAACTTCGTACTTAATGTTTATTACAACTTTAATTTATATTTATATATTATAATTTATTTTAGTGGTTCACCCGAACTTTTTTTTCTTTATCCCCCTCCTATGTTATAGTTGTTATCTTATTTCTGTTGCTTTGAAATATAAGGTGTGAATATGACTTCCTTATTAACATTAATACATATGTGGCCCTAGCTTCCTATAATTGCCGAATCACCTTAAGATCCTCCATTACTGCTTTTCTCGGAATAAGCAATATTGAGCTTGCACATTCGTTGGTGTCTTAGGAATGGCTTGATCCCCTTCAACCGTTACCCTCCCATTGGAATAGGCTTGGCAACCACAATTTCCTCCTCCTTAGTACCTTCCCTAACAATAGTAGTTGTTTCATCACTCATTACTCTCAATGGTAAAACTCGACAAGTGTACTCAATCATACTCAAATAATAAAGTAGTAAGTTATTGTCTTCAGAGGAATTGTTGTTCAACTCGGTTATCAGGAGAATTTGTTAGAAAGTAAATAAAAGAAGAGATTAAAAGTGGTTGTAGGGTTTTAATTGTCCTACCCAATGCAAGATTAAGTTTTGTGATTCAAAAGTGTAATGGTGATTAGTGAATCTTTGAATCCCTCTTTTGTCTTTGTTGGAATTAACTCAGTTAATTATTAGTTTATGAACTGTCTTTTGAGATTTAAGATAGTAAAACATGACCCTGTGATGATTCAGTGAAAGCTTTATTTTAATATCGCTGCAATTCAACCAGTTACAATTGTGGTGTTCCCTTAAGATGAGTCATAGCCCTAAATTCATACTTAGATTCGATTAAAAGAATCTAATTGAGAAACTAAGTAATTTACTACTGTTTGGTTCAGATGTAATTAGGGATGTCAGTCCTAGTGTGCTCCATCTAAGATATAGTATAGAAACAGACATATACAAAGAAAATCAGACTCTAGAATCATAAACTAAATATAAAAAAACTTGAGATTTGAAGACCTCGAGATTATCCAGTTTCAAGAGATCTTGAAGATTGGATGCTTTTTGTGATTGTTTAGGATATAAAATTCAGAATCAATTGGATTAGGAATTGTTGGAATCTTTGTTATCATACTCTTGTAAACATTTTCAACATTTTAGTGAAAGCTTGTGGAAGAGACATTTTCTTATACGAAGAGAGGATATATCCTTAGCGAGGATTAAAAAGGAGAACCTCTATAGATCTCTGGTGTTCGTTTCTCCTTTAACTATTTAATTTCAGCAATTAACTTTGAGATATAATGTTTATTGTTTAGCTTAATTACCATACGATTGCGATTGAATATTTTTCTAAAACCTAATTTCCATTGATCATTGATGTGATCAATACATCACCAATTCAATCACCTTGCATATTGGAGATTAACCTGTTGATAATCTTTTTTCATATATCAAAGTATCTTATTCCTTGTGGTAGTTGGTTCATGTTTAAAGTTAGGTTTGGTTTGACATAGTTATTGGTTTTATGGATTATTTTGTGTATTGATAATTGAATGTTATATTTCAATTCAGGTGTGAAACTCTCGTTCAATTTGAATTGCTCTTTACACATTGTATAGCTTATTATCATTTGTATATTGTGCACAATTTCGAATAATTAATCGTTTTTCAAAAGAATTTTAAAACCACGCTATCAAAAAGTTTTTAAATGGGAAAAGTGAAACGACTTATAATAAAATACATAGAGAATAAAGTCTTCATTAATTTTACTTAATAAAAGAGTAGGTTCTAGAAAGAGTGTCCATATGACGATTCAAAATGTAAAATCAATTTTGTGTCAAAATATCATTTCTCATGTTACCCATTACTATCATTGGATTAATACAAAAAAATAGAGTACTTGGAAGGAAAAAGTTTTAACATATAAAACTTCCTAAAAACACAAGTAAATGACCAAATTACCCCCAGCGGTAGTTAACTACTGCTGGCAAATTTGGCAACAGTTAACTGCCTCTGGCTTTGCTGCACTTAAGTGCAGTTCCAGCTGCGATTTTGCGCATTTCGGTCGAAAAATTAAAAAAATCAAAACTTATTCGAAATTTTACGAAACTTTACAGAAACCTCTATAAAAATACGTATAGAGGATGTGCAAAGTTTTGTAATATTCCAAATAAGTCTCAATTTTTTTTATTTTTTTGACCGAAACGCGCAAAATCGCAATTGAAAAAAAAATCGAGACTTATTCAGAATGTTACGAAACTTTGTACATCCTCTATATGTATTTTTATAGAGGTGTCTATAAAGTTTCATTGTATTCCGACTAAGTCTCGATTTATTTTGATTTTTCGACCGAACCATAAAAAACGCAATTTTTTTCCATGTGCGAGTTCGAAAAAGTGTCCTAGAGGTTGAAATTTTTCACTATTTTTTGCACTCATGTTTAGAACAAAAAAAAATAACATCTCCCACACAAAATTTGAATTTTTCAATGAGGGACGGATTAAATATGAATTTTTAACGTGCTTAAACTTAAGACACCAAAACATCAAAACATCAACCTAAAAATTGAATTGTGAGCTGTTTTTTTGCAGACACCTCTATAAAAATACACATAGAGGATTTTCAAATTTACGTAGTATTTCGACTAAGCCTCCATTTATTTTAAATTTTTTATTGAAACGCGTAAAATCACAATATTTTTTCAACTGTGCGTTTGGAAAAGTTATATAGAGATTGAGATTTTTCATCATTTTTTTCACACATGTTAAGGATATAAAAAAAACATTTTCCACAAAAAATTAGAATTTTTCGACAACGGATGGATTAAATATGAATTTTTAAAGCGCCAAAAATTCAAGAAACCAAAACATCAAAACGTCGACCTAGAAATTAAATTTTGAGTTGGTTTTTTTTAGACAACTCTTATAAAATACATATAGAGGTTTGTAAAGTTTCGTAAAATTCTGAATAAGTTTCGATTTACTTTGATTTTTCGATCGAAACGCATAAAATCACAACTGAAATTGCATTTACGTGTAGTAAAGCCAGAGGCAGTTAACTGCTGCCGAATTTGCCAGAGGTAGCTAACTACCGCTGGAGGTAATTTGGTCATTTAGGAATTTTTCTTTAGACAAAACAACAATTTGCGAAGGAAAATACAAAACCATTGGACTAATACAAAATGACAGACATTCAATGATTCATCCTTTGTTCTCGCATAAACTTGCAAAACCGCAATTGTACCCGTGAGTTCGTACTTGCAAGCTCTTTTTATTTTAGTTTTGTAATTTCAATACTCGATTTCCTATCAGCAGTGCATCTGCATCGAAAGTTTTTTCTTAGCAATGCATAATGCATCGAAATTTGTAAATTATTAGTAGTATTTCTAAATTGTTAATTTACACACTTGTTTAAGTAAGACGACCAACATACTCACATTCATTGGGAGTTGCTCCTCCTTGAGGGTTCAACATTGTCACCATAGCAGCTAATACACTTGCTAGCCTCGTTATTATAAGATAAATGTTAACAAGTGTTTCCAAGATTAATTAAGTAACTAAAACAAGTAAAAAATTTATAAAAAGATGACGTGATTATTTTATTTTTTTTAGTTCGATAGTGGCTAAAGCTCGCACAATTTAATTGTGGAGTATTCAAAGTTCAAACTCTGGCCCTTACATATAATATGTAATATCCCTACCAACCGAGTTAAATTCACATAGATGACGTGATCATTACTTGATCAATAGTCAAATTATATTTTCAAAACAAAATTTTATTATAGATTTCTTAATCATTGTCTTTGAGCACGGATTAGCAAGACTCATCAATAAAAATAAAAGACAAAAAGATTCCATTTCAATCAAACTACAATGGCAAACATCCAAAGCCACTAACGAGTTACTTATTAGAAACTTATTTTAAAATTAGTTGCAGTTAAGAAATACTTACTTTATAAATCAAAAAACTTATTAAAACCTCATTAAGCAACATCTTAAATTCGAAAAATGAAATTTGATTAAAAATGAGATATTAAACTTTGATAACAAATTTTGTCAAAAAAAAAAAAAGAACTTTGATAACACTTATATACGGTCATGAAAATGAAAAACACTCATAATAATTTCAATCTAACTTATATTATATAATAATTAATAGCAATTTAATTAAAGATGGTAATATATGACACCGATAAAAGCCTAGCATTTTTGTTTTTTCTATCTAAAATGTGAGGTAATGCTAATAACAAGCATGAATAGTTGAATACCCATTATCTGTAATTTACAAGGCAAAATAGAAAACCTCTTGTTACAAAACCTCTTCCACTGCTGATTTTGTCCACTAGCCTAACTTCTTCACGTGACACAAGCATCCAAGAATTAGGCCAAAAAAGTGACAAAAAAAGAGAGAGAAGAGGATGGCACTGATAACCCAAAAAATTCAACTAAACAGTTACAACCTTTTTAAACAAAAGAACAAAATAACATGATTAAAGTTAATATAGTAGCCCATAATTTGGACGGCCAGGATGGAGCATGAGCAGTTTCAAATTGAAGTGAATCAACGGCTAATGGCATGTTTTCTTGATCAGGACTACACTTTGATTCATGTGGGTGTGCACTATACATCATTGCACGTAGAACTGCTGAAACGGTGGGTATGTATGTCGTTTTGTTCTTTGCTAGTAACCATGTTAAACCCATTAGTTCACAATCTCTGTTAAACATCTTCTTAACTCTTTCACTAGCTCCCTTTGTAGCATTCTTGTAACTCTTCACCTGTATAAAAGTTAAGTAAATGAAAATAAATAAATAAAAGCACTCGTTTCACAATCACAAATTAAATTATTAAAAATATGAAAAAGGTTGTAATAATTGGCAAACATGAAAAGAATTGGCAATATATTTAAAGAAATGAAATATTTGATGTGGTCCTTTTCCCTTCTAGTTCTAATTTCACAATTACAAATAAAGGGAGTTGCTAGAGTTTCATAGTGCAAGGTTCAATGTTCTTGGTGGCAATTCTATTCCAAGTTCCAAACATAAAACAAAAAATGTGTTTCTTATTTCTATTCATTTTTTCTTATTAAAACAAATAAAAATTACAAAACAATTGCATTAGTATAAATTAATATGATTTGTTGTAGATATTTTCAATCAAACAAAGATTCCATTTCACCTAAAAAAAATAACAAAGATTACACAGTGAATGAATAAAATAAAGACAATAAACTAATAGAAGTGTCTATTTTCAAGCCAGCTAGTAATGAAAATAATAATTTTGAGATAGAAGTACCGAACCTTTTGTACAAATAAAGTTCAAAAGTTTTGCCCATTTCATTGTTTTTTTCTTTCTATTAAACTAAATCAAAGATGGGTAAACAACATCATTTCTAAACAAATCTTAATTTGAAACAAATATTGAACAATGAATGGTAAAAAAAAAACACACATACAATAAACTAATAGAAATGGGGACAGACAATGTATGTACCCACAAAATAAACACAACAAATAATTTTCTAAGTTAATGATAATTTAAAGATAAAAGTAAAGAACCTTTTGTAGGGCAGAGAGACATTTAGTGCAACCCTGATAAGAAGCATTACGACAATTATTTTCCAAGTTACGAACAGCAGGAGTTGGAGTAGCAGCATTTTTATGCGAACCCGAAACATTAAACGCAGCAGAACAAGACAATGAGCTTATTTGATGTAACCTAATACCACAAAAACAAAGAATCGCATCACACGTTGCATTAGGTTGAGGTATTCGAATATTTCGACTCATAAGTGAGTCTTGTAAGGAATTTACGCATTTTTGTGAGTCATCAGGCATCATAGGAAGTTGTTCTCCTGTTGTTGATGGAGCCGAAGCATTTGCTCCGGCTCCGTTGGGTGTTATTTCAAGAGCTGAACGAGCATGGGCGGCGAAAAGCCATGCGGCAAGAACCGGACAGCAACGACTGCGGTCTAGGTTTTTGCCGCATGCGGCTTTTACGCCGCCGAAAAGCTCGTTGGAGAGGTCTAGTTTGCAGATTTGGGTTTGGGTTTGAACTGGGAATGCGGGGACTGTGTTGGAGGATGGGTATGAACCCGGTTCGACCGGTTGGGAGAGTAAACCGGCATGAGTGAAGAGTGGGATGAGTAGAAGAAGGAGTGAGGTGATGAAAAGGAAGGATGTGAATGATTGCATTTTGATTTTTGGGAGAAGATAAAGAAAAAGGAAAAGTGGTTTTGAGAGAGAGAGATTATTTGTGTTGGAGTTGAAGGAGATGGTGATGGGTTGAAAAAGATGAGCTTTTTGAGGGAGAAAGTGATTTTGGGTTTTGTTGAAAATTATAGGTTCTGAAAAGCAGAGAAGAAGGTGGTGTAGTGTTTCTCTGGTTTTACTTTTTCTCTTGGATAAGTAGACCCATGATTTGACTATTTTGCTTTTTTGTGTGGAAATAATACTACAGCATTGTTAAAGTACTAAAGGCATGGGAAATGAAAGGGTGATGTGCTTAAATCAACTTAGATGAGGTGCTTAAAATCAACTTGGGTTACTTGTTATTATGTTACTTAACCCATCTCACTCATTTCTGTTTCTTTGCATAGATAAAGGTTAGTCTAGTCACTGCTACTTTCCACTCTAAACATTAGATTATGTTAAATAATTCTAACAACTAAAAAAATAATAATAATAGATTTATTTGGTTAGTATTATTTTGTTGGCATCTATATATAAAGCAATATAAAATTTTAGTGTGGTTTCTTTTTTTTTTGAATTTTACTTTTGATTTAGCATATGTTTGATTTCAATTTTGAATATTTTACCTTTAATTTACCATATGTTTGATTTCAATTTTAGATGGTTAAAATTGGCTCTACAGATTGGAGAATTTATTATAACATGTTTGGTCGATTCAAAGGAGAATAATTTTTACTTATGAATTTGATTTTACTTTTCTTTAGAGAAGTTTCAAATTATAGTTAAATCTTGTTTTATAGGAATATATTGAAACATACACTTAAATTATTTTTACTCAATCAAATTGATTTTTCTAAATATGTATACTTAATATATAAAAGGGTTAAATATATTTTTGGTCCCTATATTTTGCCCTTTTTTGACAAATAGTCCTTACATTTCAATAAATGTTTTTAAAATTCCTACATTTTTCCTCCGTTAGCACAAATAGTCCTTGCTGTCAAATAATTAACGAGAAGCTGACGTAGCAGCTAGTGGATCCCATTTTTTAAGGGTTGAATATGTTTTTGGTCCTTAGATCTTAGATTTTGCGTGACTTTGAAGAATAGTCCTTACATTTCAATAAATGTTTTTAAAATCCCTACATTTTTCCACCGTTAACAAAATTGGTCCTTGTCGTCCATTTTTCGCTGACCGGACAAACGGAACATGCCACATAGATGCCACCAAGGACATTTTAGTAATTTCCAATAAAGTGCAGGGACATAATTGATTTTTCAGCTGAACTTTCTCTCTCATCTTCATCCTCTCTTCGCGTTTTCTCTATTTCTCCCCAACCACCATCAGCCTCACACACCCATCCTCAACCACCACTGTCCTCTTCACCATCAATTTGCTCAGATATGTTCTCTCTCTCTTGTCACTGTTAGCGACATCCTCTTCTCCCTCGTGTTGTCAGGGAACCATTCAAACTGCAAGTGACAATGACGGACCAGATTAGAGTTAAAGTTGAAATTTTTGTGAGTAAAGTTTTGGGTAAAGGTGAATTAGGCCCATGCACTTTATTGGGAATACTAAAATGCCATTGGTGGCATCTATGTCGCATTTTCCGTTTGTCCGGTCAGTGAAAATAGACGACAGAGACAAATTTTGTTAACGGTGGAAAAATGTAGGGATTTTAAAAACATTTATTGAAATGCAATTACTATTCTTCAAAGTCACGTAAAATATAAGGACCAAAAACATATAACCCTTAAAAAAAATGGGGTCATTAGCTGCCATGTCAGCTTCTCGGTAATTATTTGGCAGCAGGGACTATTTGTGCTAACGGAGGAAAAATGTAAGGATTTTAAAAACATTGAAATGTAAGGACTATTTGTTAAAGAAGGGCAAAATGTAGGGACCAAAAACATATTTAACCATTTTTTCATAATAAAAAAATTGGTAAATTATTTTAATATGTGCGTTAACTTAGGACCGGATTCGATGTTTAAAATTATTATTTTTCAGCATATATATGATTTATAAGATCTTAGTGTAGTTTTTTTTCATCAATTTTAGCTTTTATCAAAGTCCAACAGTGATATTAGATTTATAATGTGATAATCTCAAATCTCAATAATTTACTTAAGAGAAGTTAATTGAATATTTGTTTTTGATAATGATAATGAACCATGTTTGCAATCCAAATGTGAAAAGTAGGGGTGCGGTCAGTGATCTCTCTCGATTCATGCGGTATGCTGACGGTCCAATTTCACGAAATAAAGTAACCTCACAATAATTTAAAATTGATAAAATAAAAGTATATTTGCTGTTTTTGAATATTATATGTGGATGCAGTTGGTAAAAGCTAAAGAACAAAAGGATTTTGACGAGAAATAGAGAGATTCGTTTTGGGGTTGCACAAGCATACAGGGAGAGTAGGACGGGAGAGAGAGCAGGTTTTTGATATGAAAAAAGATAAAGCTGTCCTATACTTTGGCAGCTTCTGTTATGGTAGTATTGTGGGGGGTAAAACCTCTTGAAGTGGGTCCTTGTTATGCTAGAGATGGTGGAAGTGTTTCATTTTTTTTTTTTACGGCAAATAATTTTTAGAACGTTAAAATAGCAACAATTAAATAGTTAGAAATGATAGGTTGGGACATTCTTCATCCACAAATTAGAACTTATTAATGTGGCTAGATATATGCTAATGATACATAGATGTTGAGGCATTAACAAAATAAAATTTAAATACTAACAATCAAACTAAATTCTTATAGGTGTCTGCTCGAATCGAGATTCACCATTTTGAGTTCATCCAACTTTAGAAAAATATATTTGCATGTGTTTACTCAAATCGACTAATCGTGATCTCTAAAATAACCAATTATGACACATATTAACAAAACATTTACGAGATTGAAAGGACAAAGAATTTAGTGGTAGCCGCCAAAATCTCCTTATTTAAGCATTTTACAAAGTGAATCATTCTCAAGCATTTTAACAAACATATAAGATGCAAGATTGAAGCAAATCACGTTTGGAAAAAAAAAACTAAGCACAACAATGAAAAAAAACAGGTTAAGAAGCATAACAATTAAACAAAAAAAAAACCACAACGACATTGAATCTCAAATTTGGTGAAGATGGAGTAGCCCATGGTGACTTTCGAAGGAGGCGCTAAGATGACTTTTCAATTTAGATGACAACCATAACAACGAGATATGGAGGCAGTGGATTATCCGTCGAAGGAAGGCACAAATCGGTGCCTACAATGCATTTCAGGAGGATGTGGTTTGCACTAGAAACATGTTGGATTGAAGGCGATTGAGGGGTTGATATGAGTTGGGATTAACAACAATTTGGGGTTGAAATTGAAATGGAGGTGAAGGTGCAAAGGTGACATAGTGAAGATGCTTGAGAGGCAGGAAAAACCAATGGAATAACATGATTCAAACGGATGAAAAAGACAATATATATCATTCTCCCTGAAACCCTAGATGATGGTGGGATCGGCGCAAGGATTCCATGAAACCCTACGCATCATTTTTGAACAACTTATATTTTTAAATAGGTATTGACCACCTTATTTTTCGTTTAACTTTCTATTCAGATTACATCACAAATCTATTACGTGTATGTTTGATCATGCAGTGATTTAAATTAATTTTGAATGAATTTTTTTTTTTTAAAAAGGTAATTCATTCAAAATTAATTTAAAGTCTTTTATGCTTGAATGTATTTATGTAAAAGTGAATTCAACAATAAAATTAAGCTAAAATCGATTGTAGAAGGCACTACAAATTCTAACTTCATGTAGAACCAATTCTCCAAACAAAATCAATTCTCCTTAAAATTATTTAAACATAACAACTACAATTCTACAACCAGTTGAATCAATTTTGAACCTTCCAAAATTTAAAACAAACATACACTTGTTTGCTTCCACTTTTGGAGGGGTCAAAATTGATTTTAGAGGTGTATAATTAATTCTGAAATGTTTGGTTGTTTTCGAACAAGATTGAATTTGTCTCCATAATTGATTCTACTTGAAGTTATTATTTGTTTCTTTTCATTCTAGAATTATTTTTTATACACAAATTTAAAGTTTAACTCACTTTTACATAAACTTATCGAAACACAAATAATTTTATCTTCAATTCATTTTTGGTCAAAATCAATTCACTCAAATCAATTTTTTATCACCTCAAAACCAAATATACACGTATCTATCATACAAATCTACCTCCTTAAAAAAAAAATAAACACTAATCTACCCTAAAAAAAAGAGAGAATAATCTCACACTAGTCTCTCAAACATTTCCTTTTCTCATATAATCATACGTGTAAGTATGTAATGAGAAAGAAACGTAAATAAATTAACGGTAGAATTACATCATCTGTCCCTTAATATAATTTCAGATAAAGATTTGGCCTTTTAGCTTTTTTCATTGTATTTTCCCTTTTAGTTTATTTGCACATAAACTTTCAATCTTCAATTTAATATTTTATTTTCTTATGACCCCTTGATCTTCAAATTTATGATATTTCATTTTATCTATGTTTTTATATGACTTTTAGATTTGAAGCTTGAAATTTATATGTAACTGGATCAAAAGGGCAACATTAGAATAAAAAAAAGTAAATGACCAAACTGTTTCTTGAAATTAAATCAAGAACTAAAATGTAATTTTGTCTAAATTAAAATAGTCAATTAGCAACCACCATTAATACTAACAAAAATAATAATTAAGCATGTGTTGATGCAACTTGGGATTTAGCAGAACGATTAAATAATTCTTATTAATATGTTGAACTCTTTAATTATTTCAAATACGTACAAAAAACAATTTCAAAAATATTATTTCAAATGCATAAAAAAACAATTTCAAAAGTATTATGTGAAATTATCAACAAAGTTTTCTTTTTTAATGACAAAGTGAGGTGAACAAAAGTTTTTCTTATGCTAAAACAATACCCATTCATTTAAATTAGTAGAAAAAATCTAAAACAAGATGACAATCAAGGTCTTTAAAAATTAAAGGGAAATTCTTTAACAAAAATTTAATGGGAAATGTTTACTAGTGCCCACAAGATGTCGGTAAACAAAACTAAATTAAAAAGATTGTATTGAGAATTGTGAAAAAATGAGTATTTAACTTTTTAAAAATCAAGAAGTTGTTGTTTTCAATAAAATAATTTATATTTAACTTTCTTAACTAGTGTCTCAATGACACTAATTTTTTTCAATTACCATAATCTATATTATAACGACCTATTTCAACTCTTTTGAGCTGGCTTTTCTCTTTTCAAAAATACTTTCAATTTTCATTACAAATAACACATGTAACAAATAGATAAGAGTATATTTAAATATTAAAATGAAAGTGTAACAAACATAATATAAATATCCTTAAAAAAATATAAATATATATGTTCAATTTTTTTCCTTTATCATTTAAAAAGTGTAATAAACTAGATGAGTATATTTATACTTACTTTTTCATTATCCCAATTATACCCTTAAACAACTTTTTCTATAATAAAAATTGTTGTTGGTGTCATTAAAAAAAAAAACTTTAGATTATATTTTTTTGTTATATTGTTTATGTCATTTAAATAGATAATCATAGTTAGTTTGATTTGTTATAACTTGAAAACAACAAACATTTATATTTTTAGTTTTATTCAAAATCAAATTTCATAAAAAAACATTAATCATAATTTTCAAACGTTAGCGCAATAAAAAGAACGAAAAGACAGACACTCACATGCCTGTCTTTTTGCCAGTCATATATAATAGCATAGCACAAGAAGTGCAAGATGCTAAATGGAACAAATAGCGGCAACAAAGTTACATAAAGTAGTAGGCGCATGTAGCCATGCTAACAAACAGAAAACAGCAACAACCCTCAAACATAAAAATACATGGCCATACACAAGGCACACACCAACACAGTCCTCGGACACGACACTAATTAACATGAGTATATGACTCAAAATTAAAATGCCGAAGTCTATCTCTAAAACTTTGGGTTGACACTACGATTCTAAACACCATAGTAGTCTTTGTTGACTCACATGTACCGGTTGTGTTATTTGAACTGAACAACTTTTGAGACAATTTTTAAGTGATTAACATAGTTTAAACATGTAGTTAATTATATTCAATAAATAAATAGATATTATGTGTCAAAACTCATTAACTATTATCAAAACTTTATTTTTCGTTCCTGTTTGTTTTTTTTGTTGCTTCCTTTTCCTTTGTAACCAAAAAAAAAACTTCATTTATCATGACCTTGGACGTGATTAACCAAAATTTTAGATATTGTTGTTGAACACTTGAAAATTATGATCACATTTGAGATGGGTATTTGAACCCTTGAAAATTATAGTTGATCATATTTGAACTTATGATTAATGAAATTCATATGTGATTAATGAATTGCGTCAGCTAACATATCTATTAACCATCTAAAGAATTTAATTAATCACATATCTAAACTGCGTTGACATTTAAAAATTGTGGTAAATGGTGTGTACATGTAGTTTTACAATAATCATTGATACATAAATTTGTTGTCAATATCTTCATAATCCTTAATTAATGTTTGATATCACAATAAATATATCAAAATTACGACGATCCATCTTAATTTTTTAAAAGTTATATTTTATCATATGTAAAATCACTATACGATGATTCTAACACATCATCGGATATCAATAATACATTAAAATTTATTTTAATTGTAAATACTAATAGATTGTGCCAAATCCATTACAATCTTAATTTGTGTCAAGTTTAATTGTTCTAGTCAACTCAGCACCAAAGAGTGTGTGTACGCCTGACATCATGTAATCTTCAGAGTATTTTGCTTTACTTGTTATGGAGTCCTGCATGACAGCCAACTAAGGCCATTTTCATTTATTTTTTTCTCCCAAAGATAACATAATTTAAACACACACAATTGCTTTCAATCAATAAAATAAAAAACATGAACAATTGATGGGAGCTAATATGGACAAAATTAATCTTCCATTCACATGGAATTGTCCAGCCCCATTACTTCTTTTATTTTCTTTTCAACACTACTATATATACAAATCAGCATTGTTTTGTAACCATTTTTAACAATGAAAACAAACTTTATTAATTATTACAGCTAATATTCGTTTCGTCTATGCATATTCCATTTACACTAGAAGACAAAGTATAGCACGATGCATCGTCCAATGAGAACAAGAAGAAGAGAGATAAGGGCATTATTAGTTTAAAGGACAAACACAAAGTGTCAACCAAAAGAAAATTGTTCCCTCAAAAAGTAGTTGCTTTGGGAAAAACTTCTAAACTCCTTTTCATGCCCTCAATAATCTGGTCCCTTTACGTCTTTGTTGGGGTCACATAATTCAAAATCATGCCGTGGAAAAAGGAGGGCACAATGCTTTTATTAGGTACATATTTCATATTCATAGTATAATTCAATAGAAAAAAATGCATTAGTATAAGGTTAGGTTCCAAAAGGAAGGTGGTTAGCTACATCGTGTTGGTATTTGAGCTCCAAAAGTAGAAGGAAAAAGGTGCAATCATGGTGTTTCAAATTTCAAATTGAGGTTTCTGGGACCCAGAGATGCACCTTCCAATTCATAAAACTGCTGGGTTTTTGTTTGAGTTAGCCTAACTAATGCGTCATTCGTGTTAGAGAAGTGTTAATAGACAACATTTTTTTTTTGGTTAATTAAGTTTTTGTCCCTATAAATTTCTGCAGTTTTGTTTTTAGTCTCTATCAAAACAAATTACATTTTTTAGTCCTTACAAAATTTTTCGTTAGTGTTTTTTGTCTCTGTTAAATTAAAATTTGTTTAATTATGCTTAAAATTTTAAATTTTTTAATGATTTTTTACATACTTATTTAAAACATTATAAAACGTTCTGCCGCAAAAAGTTAGCTCAAAATTTTATTTTTAGGTCTAAATTTTCGTTAGTTTTATCTTGAATTTTTGGCGGTTAAAAAAAATTATATTTAATTCATTACATGTTAAAAAATTCTATTTTTTATAAAAGAGATTATTATAATGTTCTTAACATGTATGTTAAAAATCATTTAAAAGTATTATAGTTTTAAGTATAATTAAACAAATTTTAATTTAGCAGGGACCAACACATACTTTTAATCCTTGTAAAATTAAAATTTGCTAAATTGTGCTTAAACTTTTAAATTTTTAACATATTTTTTACATACTTTTTTAGAACATTATACAAAGTTCCTCCGCAAAAAAGTAACTCAAAATTTTATTATTAGGTCCAAATTTTCATTAATATAATTTTGAAGATTTGGCTTTTAGAAAAATTCATATTTAATTTATTACATGTTAAAAAACTAAAATATTTTTTAAAAGAGTGTCTTACGATGTTATGAACATGTCTGGAAAAAAATCTTTCAAAAATTTAGAAGTTTAAGCATAATTAAACAAGTTTTAATTTAACAGGGACTAAAAATACTAATGGAAAATTTTGTAGGGACTAAAAAGTGTGATTTGTTTTTATAGGGACTTAGAAATAAAACTGCATATATTTATAGGGACCAAAAACTTAATTAACCTTTTTTTTTTATAATAAACATCCTATTTCTAACTCTTTTCTTAACTTTTATTGTTTTATGAGTTTTGCTAACCAGGACCCTCAAGACGATGGTTAAAGAATCTACAAATATAAATTTTGTTTGGAAATATAAGATGTGTTCTTTTGATAAAGTAATGATTACACAATTTTTTTATGAAAACCTACTTGTTTTAGATGCTTAACAATTGCTCTTGGGGGCACTAGTTATCATTCTCCTTGTTTAATTGGATGAAATTAACATGTCTCACAATTTTAAAATGAATTTCATATAAGGTGGTGAAATTATGGATGGACCCTGATGTAATAAATTATTAATGGAGAAAAAAAATTTGGTCCAAGAACTAAGTTTACTAAAAAATTATATTAAAAATAATCGTAGTAGCCAAAATTATAAAGTTTGTACACCTTATCAAAGACATTGCATTTATTTGTTTTCATAAGTTTTGTACAAAGATCTGAAAGTCTTTTCAATTTTGAAAAATTAGGATCACTTTGAACATTTCAAACATAATTCTGAAGCTCATGGCGCACCACCACTTCCGGCACACGCTTAAAATCATTTGGATAATGCTCAATCATCCTTAATAATTTGTCCACATCAAAAACTGCAAATGATGATGTTAGACTCAAGCATGCAACACATTGTAAAAGTTAGTTATTCTCATCATCAAATCTAACATTGAGCTCCTACAATTACAAATCTCCAACACTAAACATACAATCATGCTTATGATGCAAATTAGGAACACTTGAATCTTGTCGTCAAGCTTTCTTCCGTTGCACATATATAGCATCAATATCAGGCACATTAATAATCAATCTTATTACAAATTTTCACAATCTTAGACACAAGTTTTTCCCAACCATCATTTCTTAATTCTTGTAATTCATCTTTGCTATCATTGACAAGTGAGAAAACATTCAAAAGAATGGATGTTAAATAAGTGTTGGAAAGAGAACGTTCATAGAGTTCTAATTCGTATTATTTTAGTATTGTACTATGTAATCTTATTTTGGCTTCTCTTACTCACATGCACGTTCGTGCAAAGTTCTCCTCCAATCATATCTTGCTCTCATATCCATCGGAGTAATACAATCAATTTTGATGGTACTCCCGTGTCAATTTATGGGGCCTTAAAAATTTAGACCTCAACCCACATGTTAAGGGCCTCTGAAATACTCAAGAACAAGAATTCTGCTCTTACCCAACAATTTTTGCTTGCTTCCAACTGCAAATACCAAAATGCTCCTGTGTGAGTTAAGTTATGTTGCGTGACATAACTCGCGCTAGTTATAACTCTGTATGACTTAAGTCACGCACCTCTGGCCGATGGCGTGAGTTAACTCACGCTGCTGTGACCGGTGGTCTGAACTCAAGAACACGTTTTTTGAACGGTGGTCAAGTGATTTTAATTGGTTTTACACATTTTTTATACATTTTTACACGTTTTTGGACTATATTTATTGTAGTTATAACCTATGTTACAATCTCCCCTCTATAAAAACACCTCCAAACTTCACCATTTTCTCACACCATCAATCCATATTCTCTCCTCCTCGCTCTCTCCTCCTCTTCCTTCTACAACGACAATGTTGTTTTTTCATCCTTGGCCTTTTATAGAAAGGGGCCTCTTTGAAAATTTGAAAATTTCAAGAGGTTCCTTTGAATTGGAGACAAGAGGTGATCAATCTTTGTGGGGTAAAATGACGTCATTTCGTGGGTTTCAAGTGGAGGTTAAACAACAAAAGTGCAAAGGTGAGGCAGAAAGCATCAGACCTCATTTCGAGAATTGATGGTGTTATGAAGTAGTGCCATGAGCAACAATTGATGGGTCATCTTGGTGTTGTCTTGTATGAGTATCTTGGAGAAGAGTATCCGGAAGTTCTAGGTTCAATTTTGGGTGCTCTCAAGTCGATTGTTAATGTTATTGGTATGACGAAGATGACTCCACCCATTAAGGATTTGCTGAATTCATAACCTAAGATTCTTTTTATATTGTTTTCTGGTGGTTTTTTTAACTCAGATTTAGTTTTACCCAATTGTAAATGTATCATTATATTGATAAAATGAGATTCTATATCTATTACTTGTGTTCCTTTATTTTTGTTTATATTTGCATTTTTATGATTGCGTATTGAATAATTAAAATTGAATAAAAATTGAGTATTAAATAATAAATAAATTCGAAAAAAGACTAATTAAACTCAGCGTGAATTCGAATAAAAATTGCGTATTGAATAATTAAGTTCAAATAAAGACTAAATAAACTTAACGTGAATTCGAATAAAAATTGCGTATTATAAAATCGAATAAAGTGACACAATTACACAAAATCAATTAAACCAATACACAATTTTATTTAGTTTTAATTTCATCAACATTACATTACATTACATTACATTCTCCTCATAAGAATGAAGAGAACACAACACATGTATTCTACAAAATCAACTATATATGTTATCACATCAAATTCTCTCGTATAAGATGAGTCATCACATAAAGAATGAGGTGCATTCCGTGACACTCATCTTATACGAAGGAATTCGATATCATAACTTATATAGCTGATTATGCATAATACATGTTGTGTTCTCTTAATCTTTTGACTTTTCACTACATTACCTAAACATACAACTTCCAGGTGAATGCTTGAGAGCTGCTGTTTAATAGGTTTGACCTTATCCAACTTCAGAGGTAAGACAATTGTTGTAGTTGGAAGGTCTACCCGAAAAGGTAAATGCTACCTAATCACGATCTTCTGCTGCAATCAAACTGTTGATAATATCTTTAGTTGATCTCAACAACGTGACAAACATACCGATCCACGAAGACATGCCGTGCTGCCAAAAAAACGAGAACATGCTCCTCACGTCATCATCGTTCTTTAATTCTAGCCGACTGAACGTTATTCTCCGGTCGTCTAATGTTGGACGTTCTTACCAAATGTATTTCACCATCCTTGTGTCTCCGGGGTTGAGTCCTTGGTTGATATCATCCAGTTGATCCTTGAGACCTTTTCACGTGACATTAATGTACCGGACCTTGAACATCTGAGGATTTATACCGTTGAGGCGTATTTGAGTGGTGAAAAATTGGCCATTATTTCAGATCTACACCATAAAAAATTAAATAATCAATGAAAAACTCATTCAAACATTTCATAAAACACTTGGATTGCAATTTATACATAAACCCTAAAACTCATAACTACAGCATAAACATGCAAAAAAAATAACAAAATTAATCAACTTACATCTACTCTAAAAATAAATCATATACTCTCACTTGTAAATCTAGTGAAAAATTAAAATTAAAAAAAAACTAAAATTTAAATTAACCTAAAAATCATAACTATAACATACATAAGCATGTAAACATCATAACAATTAAGGAATATAAGTCATTTACATGTAACATTGTATCATTTCTTGCTAAAAAAAATTAAAATTTAAACAAAACCGTAAAACTAAAAAAATCTAATTTAAGAGGAAAAATCAAACATAACAACATAAATAGGTTAATGATGTTTGATTATTAAAACTTACTTGTTATTGGAGTGTTGTTTGATTTGAACTTGAAGGATTTTTGAATTTGAGATAAATTTTGGAATATTAGATTGCAAATGAGGTTCTGTCTGACCTTAAAACCGCACACAACGTGAATTAACTCACACAAATTTTTTTTTTCTCAACAAAAAAATTGTTTATATTATCAAAAAGCAGAATATTCATTTTTTAAAAACAAAGTTCTCCAAAAAAAATAAATAATATTTTCTAAAAAAATGTTTTTTCTACAAATTTTATTTTATTCTGGAAAAATATATACTTTCTAACATAAATTAGTTATTTTATTATTTTTTACAAGCAAATCATGACGAAAGCCTAAATGAAGCCAATGTTTCCAACGCAATGCAACTATCAAGATTAAAACACGTCAATAGGAACCAACTCAAAGGCCTAATAGAAATCAAACTTTCAATCAAATAAATGGCTCAAAGCCACCTTCGAAACAAACACTCAACAATCTAGGAAGTCAAGTGTAGTTAGTACCCTTTACACATGGCAGAAGATAACCAAGGGTCTTCTTCCTCTGCTTATAGTTCGGCTGTGATTTTTTAATCTGCGTATCTTTCTATCAATCCTTTAACTGTAAGCCATAATTCTGAATGACATATCTCATCATGTTAGTCTTCTCCTACTGTGGGTAGGACTTTGTAGGATTGGTACTGGTTTTTCAACCTAATGATTACCTCTCTTTGTTCACCATCTAACAGTAACTTTGCAGTTGTAAAGAATGGTCTTCCTAAAATTATTCGCCACTCTACAGTCTCTCATGTCTTAATTGCTACAGTGTCAATGATATAGTTGAAACCTCCAATGATCACGGCAAGTCATAGATTATTCCTCCAGCTTTCTCAAGTTTTCCATTTGCTAGTCCTACATCTCCATGGAATGCATGTATATTCAAGTTTCCGAGTTCCTCAAAGGTGAAGTATGGAATCAGGTTTGAGCTAGCTGATCTGGAATTGCATAATGCCTCCCCTATGTGTTTATCACTAATCATCATTAGAAGTAGGAAACATTATGGATCATCAATCTCTTCTAGAATCTTCATTTCTAACATTGCACGACAATCTTTTTTTAAGAAGATGAATTCTTCATTTGAGGGTTTGGTTTTTGTTTTTAGGATCTCTTGTAGGAATCAAATACAACAAGGACTTTTCTCTAGCATCTCCTTGAGGGGCATTTTCAGTTTATACCTTGCTCCGATGAATTGTTTTGGAAAATATTAGAGATTAGAGTGATTAGGTCTTTTGAATCAATTAATTCTCACTGTTAGGTTAATTGCACCTAGTCTATACAATTATTCTCCTAGTCTCACGATAAGTTAATGATGGAAGAAGTTGGAAAGTGTACCAAATTGCAATAAGTAGTAAAGTAGTAAGTTGTATCGTTCTCCATTGGGATTGTTGTTCAACTCATTAACTAGCAAAACTTATTTCAAAATTGAAAAGTAATAAAAGATGAATAGAATAGCAGGGTTAAATTGCCCTGACCAATGCAAGATTAGGTTTCTGTAATTCAGATGATTAACGACGATTAGCGTTTCCTTGAATCCCCCCTTCGTTTTTGATTGAAATTTATCTTTTATGAAATAAAACAACTTATTTTGTGTTTCATTGATTTAATATGTCCCAACAGTGCTACTTGTTCTAAGTTCCCCTATATAACTAGTGTAGGACCCAATGGAGCAGTGTACTATGTTATCAGAGAAAAAGTAGCGATGGCGACGACTCAAACCTTAACTTCCTAACCTTGATAAGAAGTAGTAATTAGAAAACCAATGAACTGATAAAATTTTGGGTTGTCAGTGCCTACTTTAATCTTACAAATCAATCTACAAGGATACACTCATAGTTAACCAATTGCCGAAGCATTAAAAACGGGCATGATCTAATTTAATTCTCAACACAATAAAAAGAATAAACTGAATGAATAAACAATAGAAAAACATGAATCATAACAAAATAATAGAAAAACTTGAATCATAACAAACAATAGAAAAATAGAAAAACATGAATCATAACAAAAAGAAGGGGTTCATCGTGGAACAATAGTCAAGAGGTTAAGTTGCTTATGGCAACATGAATCATAACAAAGAAATAGAAAAACATACCTTATAAAGAATAAAAAAGGAGGAATTTTGCCTTGAATCTCTGATGCTTGACCCTGAAGGTGAGAAAAAACAAAAGAAAGGGGGGTTGAATTGTGTTTTCAAAAACTTCTCCTTCTTACGTTATGAAAACTGTTCCCAGGGTCAGAGTCTGATAGAGTTCAGAGTCTGACTAGAGTTCAGAGTCTTAATGCAGCGGATGGATAGTAAGATAGTAGAGAAAGAAAGAACACAAACAATTATACAGGTTCCTTCCACAAACCGGAAGTAGTCCTGTCCCCCTTGCACTTCCAAGGAGAGTTTCACTAAAATGTAATACCAAATTACAAGTTGCTCAAACACACGGTAAGAGACTTCTCAATGCTCAAGGACAACTCCAAGAGACTTCCTTTGCTCAATCACAACTGAAAGAGACTTATATGCTCAATCACAAAAGAAAGAGACTTCTCTAGACAATTACAAAGAATTGAAAAGGGTTTCGAATACTTGATATACAATCAGAGGTATTCACAAAACAATGCAAATAGAACAGACTCTGTTTTTCTAGACACTTAAGAATTCTAAGATATGAACTTTTGT
>Ga0315915_1002979_pt1 | contig 21544 bp, 19 predicted proteins | sample MpolbnodulesMG_FD_207738 | JGI IMG/M metagenome (GOLD analysis project Ga0315915, IMG submission 207738) | Medicago polymorpha root nodule microbial communities from Los Angeles, California, United States - branched nodules | ecosystem: Host-associated > Plants > Roots > Nodule | place: USA... | reverse complement strand
TTAGTGGGTTTGCTCAAACTCACCCAATAGTATAACGGGTGGTTATTTTACCTCACCCAAACTGGAGTACCCTATTTTGTTTGGTTTTGGGTTTGGCCAACAACCCAAATCCACCCACGAACACCCCTAACTATACTTAGCTCACATACAAACAACAAATTATCATAGTTCACTTCCTCTAAAAACCGAATGATTAACACCAACAAAATATTAAATTTTCAACACTCATCTTTCTCAATTTAAACCTCTCACCTTTGTGATTTCCAAATGTATTGTGTGTCATTGAGCTTGGTGATAATGATGACTTTTTCTCCAACAAGATAAGCAGAGTAGAAACTAATACCAAATTGACCAAACGTGATAACATTCACCCTTAACTTCTAAGGGAGTGAATCCTCTTCAGTGAAGACTTTTCAGTTTTCTGCACTGACCGACTATCTACCTTTAATTACACCCTCTCCCTTTTTAACATTACAAACACACTATCTCGCCTATTTAATAGAGAACCTGGATTACACATGAGAGAAAAAACCACCGGAGACAATCTCCTCCCCCAACCTCTAATGTGCCTCCATAAATTAACACAAACGAATATTTTAATTTCAGCCATTAGAACACACAAAGATTAATGAATTGTAGCACGTGAAGAAGAAAAATAAGCAATTAAGTTGATGATCGCACAAGATTAACACATGAACTCAGTTCACGTGGGGCAATTGAGATAGCGTATCATACATTTTTTTTATGGAGTCAATAACTCAATATCTAGAGCTGTCAGAACGGGCGGCCCGGCCCGTTTAGGCCCGGCCCGAACGGCCGACGGGCTTTTTAAGGGCCGGGCTGAAAAGCCCGGTTTAAATATGGGCTCGAAAAATAGGGCCCGAGCCCGGCCCTATACGGGCTCCCGGGCTAACGGGCCAGCCCTGGCCCGTATTTTTTTTTTCCTTTTCCATTCTTTTAAGTACTGAACATATAGAACAACATAAATATACCGGACTAATGGGCCAGCCCTGGCCCGTATATGTTTTTTTTCCTTCCCATTCTTTAAGGAAACATAATTACTTAAATATACACAAATAGTGAACAAAAGATAAATTAAGATTGATTCAAGAGAATAACAATTATGGAACAAAAGTCAACAAATATCCATAATGACTAAGATTCTAAATTCAAAATACTAATTATCTGGAATAACATAAAAGTTTTAATGATCCAAAAAGTCACTCCCAACAAAGTCACAACATCCAAGAGTCCAGTCCAGTGTAAAAAAAAAATCACACACACTTCAATTTTTTTTGCGGGCTTTCGGGCAGCCCGCAGCCCGGACGGGCTAGCCCTACCGGGTTTCGGGCTTTGTCGGGCCGGGCTAAAAAGCCCTGAAATGATTCGGGCTGCAATTTTTCGGCCCAGGCCCTTCATTTTTTGCGGGCTTTCAGGCCCGGCCCGTTTTGACAGCTCTATCAATATCACACATTCTTTCAACAAAAAAAACTCAATATCATACATGAATCTAATTAATGCAGAGGTTAAACATAGAATTTTTAAATCCCCGTGAGCTTAGCTCAATTGGCTGGATATTACATATTATATGCAAGGGCCCGGGTTCGAACCCCGAACACTCCACTCCTTTACAATTAAATTGTGTGAGCTCTAGCCATTAGGTTACTTGACAACAAAAAAAACATAGAATTTTAAGCAATGACAATTTTAGTATTAAGATTAAATTTTAAATACATTTAGGTGTAATTAGATAACTTGGGGGTGTTAGTAGAAAAGATCTTATGTTAAATTTCATAATAAAATTTAATTTTATTGGACTGTTTGCTCATTAATCTATTTATAATTTTTTTTGAGGTAATCTATTTATAAATATGTTATACCGATTATTTAAAGATTTTAATATGAAATAAATATATAAGAATTATAATGTTCTTACCCGACATTAAAAAAGGTCATATTTATGTCTAAAGATAAACCAATGCGACGTAACAAGTTAGGGTGGTCTTAAACTTTACAAAAATTAGTTCGACTAAACCTATTTCTACCTCTGTGTACTATAAACTTGTTTGTTAAGTGAGATATAGAGGTTGAAGTGCAAATTTATTTTTTATATTAGGGTGAAAATAGGCTAGATTTTGCAATGTCTAAGATTAATATGTAAAAAAAAAAAGAGGTTCAAGTTTGATTCGTTACTTATCATAAACTTATTTTTTAGCCTAGATTTGTTTTAGCAAAAAATAAATAAAATTAATGTCTTTTTACTTTTTTTTTCTTTTCATATGACTCCTTTTTATATATACCGCGACTTCCTAGTATATTTGTGATTTTTTCCCTCTTTATTTTTGTAGTACAAAGGGCTTGAAATCCAAAAGAAAATAAAATCTAGAAAGCTACTGGACGAGGTAAGGAGACATCTTAAAATCATAAGCTAAATTGTACAAGATGATTTAAAGGTTAAATGTATAATTTGTCTCTATAAAACTAATATGTGTAGTATATTATATAATATGTGTTCGTTAAATTTTATAATATGTGGTGTATATCATAAGCTAATCCTAAGCTAATATGTGTAGTCCGCAAACCTTTTGTAGTCCGCAAACCTTTGTCTTGAATCATCTTAGACAATCAAATTTGATATGGCTTTACTCCTGACCATACGCAAACCTTCACTCACTCGTACTTATCTCTTACTGCTACACTCTTACTTTTTGACTGATGCAATGACTCTGCTTTCCTTTTCATAATTTGAAGCTATTGTTTCAATTCAAAATGCACAAGATTATTATTTTTCTCACCTTAGTTGTCTCTCGCGCATCCTTTTTTTTTCCTTCTTAAAATACCCTTTGCTTGGATTCAACAATCTAAATAGTATTTTGGCTTATGGAATCTGAACAGTGTAAAAACTGAAGGGAAGCATTCAAATCTTGACCAAATCTTTTAAAAATATCATTCGTGATGTAGAAGCCGAATAGTTTACAACAACATCCTTTTTATTTGAATGCAAAGGTAATGTTGCTATAAAACCTTCCCTGTTTGATTTCTAAATGCGATCTTTTCGATCACATCACCACAAGTGTATTGTCTTTGTTCGGATTGTGTAATTCGAAGGTTTAACAGTATGGAGACAACATTGTCAAGAAGATGTAAAGTCATGGGATGAATGATATATCGATAGGATGATTCCCTATAATGGATTATGTTGGGCGACATGTTATGAGGCAATAGAAGATTAGGATTTGTATCTTATTGAAAACTTTGACCTTGGAGAGAAGGTTAATGCTCTTAAGAAGGTTGGTGATGAAATCAAGATTGAAAAGGACAAAAGTCTTGGACATGATGATTTTAGGGATAACACCTGAGTGACATTGACTAACCACAATATCACAAGTTTAAAAAAACAAAAAAAAAATTGTGAAAGAAAGAGAAGAAAGACACTTGTGACATTGTGGTTGGCCAATGTCACCAACCATAATGTCTCTCAAGTGCTACCCTGATTTTAGCATAGACCTTGGGGCGGATTAGTTGAAATGTATATCGTTAACAACTACATAATGAATTTTTTATATATTGATATATATCTTTTGATATAATTATAAGTTCATTGTCTTTTATAATAAAAATTTGTTGAATCCACAAAGACATGAAATCAAGTAGTTTGTTGAAATTTGAGCACATTTCGAATTATAGAATTCAAAAAATCGTTTGTATTTTTGAATCCGAACAAAGAGTATTTTTAAAGAAAAAAAATAGGACGTGTAAAAAACTCATATGATGAAAAAAGTAATAGTGAATATACAACTGTATCGGGTATGCGCAATTTCTATCCAACCCGCCATGAATCCTTTCACACACCACACGACCCAAAAGGATCATGATAGAACCGCAGAGCTATAAAATATATTTTTTTTAAAGACCTATAAAATTAATTTCCAGTGACACTCAATGTGAACTATTTATTTTTCTACTTCGTATAATTTATTTTACAATAGGGAGCTGATATTCATAATCTAACATTTCAATGCCCTTAAAACTCATATATACGTACAGATACGCATCATATCTAGTAATAACTACATTTTTATGTGAGATAAGAGAGCACTTATCAATTCTTGGATTAAAATGAACTGATAAAATTAAAGCTCACTTCAAGTGAGTCACTTGCCTGCTAAAATTGAAAAACTCATGTAACTTTCTCTTCTTCTTCTTCTTCTTCTTGTTTTTTTTTTTTACCAAAGAAAAACAATAACGTGACTCCTTCTTCACTAATTGTCCTATCAAAAAATTCACGATCCAGATTTTTTTACTGTTTTACCATTATTGTAGCCCTTCTCCTGCCGGGCTAGCTCAATCGGACCATCTATATTAGAAAATTGTTCTTTAGACGCCTAATATTTGTTCAAATGCAGCTTGAACTATCGAAAATAACCAAAGACATTTAATTGCCGCTCAAAACTACGCTTCAATACTGTGCTTCTGTTGTACAAGCTCTATAGCCAAATCACGTTAGTGATGAGACTGACACCTTGGAAACAAAACAAGGTTCGTGGCCAAAGACCTTCAAGAACAGCCTTTGACTACAATAAACCTTTATTACCCGTGGTAAAGAAATAACCTCTTGTTGCTTAATCTACAACAGAGGCACAGTATTGTAGTCCAACGTAACGTGCCTCGGGTAATTAATTACTGTTTGTAACAAAAAAGAGTTCCGTTTTACGTTTCTGTATATGATAGGTTTGGAATGGCTTAACTGCCGTTAATTTGAAAGCGAGGATAGTTAATTATCGTTGGTGATATTTTCGGTAGTTAGAGATGCATGTGAGCAAATATTAAGTGTTTAAAGAGCAATTTTCTCTGTGTCAAGTAATTTCCATCACGAACTTGACTCCCTATCTCATGGTCGACCCAATCGTTTGTTAGATCTTATGAGAGTTTCGAGAAGAGACATTTTTAAAACTATTATAAAAAAATATTTAACATCATTTTATTAATATTTTGTTAAATAAAATTTGATCATATAAATTAAATGAACTTACTTTGGTAAACTATTAATATTTATAATCAATAAAATAATAATAATATGATTGTTAATTTAATACTACTTGTTGTTTGTTGTTGACTTATTCTATATGAACGTTTGAAGGAAGCACGATGATACTAACTAACGTTTGTTTATTTTTTAATAGAAAAACAAAAGGTAAAACATGAAGATTTTAATAAAGAGAAGTGTAAGAAACACTATTTTTTTAACATTATACATTTAACATGTTGATGAAATTTATATGGATCTCATTCCTTTGTGTGCAGCCGTGAAGCTAGTCAATTTTTTATGGGAGGCCAAATATAAGAAGAATTTTTTATATAAAAAATAAAATAAAAATCACCATATTTTTACTTATATAAATTGTAAATTAAAGTCTAACACTAAAAAATAAATATAGCTATTTCATCAAATAAAATAGTGCATGGCACTTCCCTTAAATAAATAAATAATATAATATTTTGATTCCTAACAAACGAAAAATGTATGACAGAATGGAAGATTTCTTGCACTCCTCCATAAACAATGATTTGTTAATCCAGCAGGATGCGGAGAGGTTAGAAAAAGTGAGGTGCAAGTAACAATATTAAGAGAAGAAGAAGAAGATAAGATGGAAGAAAGCTTGGAAGAAAAGAAAAACAAAAAGCGGTGATTCAGAATTTTGACAATGGATAACGCACTCTCTCCTTAACTAGAAACAGAGAAGCAACGATTTTTCAACGGGTGCAGTGCACGCATCAATATACTATATAAATAAATGCCACCACGTTTTAACAAACATATACACTAATAAATAAATATTAATAATACAATATTCAATTCCAAAGTCCAAAGTCTCTGTCTCTGAATCATCAAAAAAATTGCGTAAAAAAAGTCTTCCAAGAAAAAAAAACAAAACAAGGAAACTATCACCTTTCTGGAGTTCAGCAGCAACCTTAATCGATCACAAAACCAAGCAAATTAAATCAATAAGGTGAAAAACTTTGATCCTGCTATTTACTATTTGAAATAAATCTATTGGCTTGATTTTGGCTTCTTTTTGCTTATATTGATGGACTGCTTCTGGATTTATGATTTAGTAACTACTAGTTGTTATGAATTATGCACATAATTTGGTTCTGCCTCGGTAATCATTAGAACAAAGTTGTTTATAATAGGTTTGTTTGACTTTGGAAAATATTTACTATAACAGTGATAAACAATATTTGCATAAGTTACTGTAAATGACACCAAAATATGGTTGGTATATGCTGCTGAATTTACCATCAATTGGATTAGCTTTGATGTTTTAATTGATTACTCTCATTTATTTTCTAACAACATTTTTCATTTTTTACTTTTTGTTTTATTGGAAGCTTTAACAATTTATGGGCTGGTTGTAGCATTTGCGCTTTTATTTGCCAATCCTTTTGTTTACTCTTTTAAAAAAGTAGAAAAAGAAAAATACATATTTGAGTTACTGGAATGACATTTGATTATGACTTTTTCATATTAATAATTGCCACATAGAAGATGGAAGCTAACTAGAAAAAATGCATTTCCAGAAATACTAAAAAATATTTTGAATTTTGCAGAATTTTAAAAAATATTCAACCTTTTTTGAAAATACACTTCCATAGTGTCTTTTCTGAAGTATACTGTATAAATGAAAATGGAAACAAGAAACACTAGAATAACCGATTTGTTTACGATGAACCGTGCACGTTGTCACTTTCTAGCCTCTAGTTTGGTTTTTGTTTTAAATTCGCTTTAATCAATCTTATATGTTTACCTCTGTTTTTTGATATTATTGAAAGCAGGCTTGGTAGCAATATGGGAAATACAGAATCAATGTCTGAATCTCAACATGAATTTTACTACCAACACCCTCCTAATTATGATGGGAGTTCAGTGAGTAACAGTTATCATCAACCTTCTTCTTATACTGGGAGTTTGGATAGCACTACCTATGATCAAACCTCTGCTTATACCGGAAGTTCGGGGAATACTGACCATCATCATCCGTCTTCACATGCTACAAGTTCGGTGAATACTCGCCATCATCATAACAACCAACCAACATATATAGCTGACAATTTCAGCTCATTGGATCAGGTCTTCACTATTATTTTGCTATGTGATTTATAGAGCATATTAGCAGTAAAGGGGTAGCCACTATTTGCGAGCTGCATCGATTGTTTTTATGCAGCTATTTTGAAGAATATTAATTAGCCTTCACATGTTAGACTTGACTAATAGAAACTTCGTGCTTATTATAGAAGATTTATGACACTTTCAGGTTGTTTCTGCTTTGAGAGAAGCTGGTTTGGAATCTTCAAATTTGATACTTGGTATTGATTTCACCAAAAGCAATGAGTGGACAGGTTAGTCCTTTTAAAATGAAGTTATTGTACATGCATATATGGATATGATCATATGAATGTAGAAAAGTCACACTGTGATAATTATAGGTAAGTATTCGTTCCATCGGAAGAGCCTTCATCATATCGGAAGTGCTCCTAATCCATACGAGCAAGCAATCTCCATAATTGGCCAGACTCTGTCTACTTTTGATGAAGATAATCTGATACCATGTTTTGGGTTTGGTGATGGTGAGTACTAAGCAGATATGCTTCTGAATTTATAGAAATTCTGTGTCTTCTCTTTTGTTGATTTCAATGCATTTACTTTTGTAGCTTCTACACACGATCAGAATGTGTTCAGCTTTTATCCTGATAATAGAGTTTGTCATGGTTTTGAGGAAGTACTTGCACGCTATAGACAGATTGTTCCACATTTGAAACTGTCAGGTTTGTTTTACAACATTCTTCATCTGTCAGTTCAAATTTTTCACTTTTTTTCCCTTTCAAATAGGCATACCATTGTTATTCTAGACAGACAGTTGCATTATGATTTCCTGTATACGGCGCTAACCATATCATGAGTTCAAAATTTTACGTAACTTTGAGCCTAGGATTGAGGTTGAGCTATGTTGAATTTGTGATTATGTGTGTCTAAATCAGACTACACTGACACTCATCTCTATTTATAAATAAACACAATAAATACTAATTGATATGATTTTCTAATTCTAATCCTAATAATAAATATTAGGATTTGATTCTTTGATTCTAACTAGCTACTATGCTATGCTAATTCTACACTTGACAACTTATACTTTGGTCTGCCAAAGCTCCTTCTAAGGTTAACCTTTTTGTTTGGATGGTGGTACATAATAGGATTGCCACGGCCTTTCTCCTGATATTTTGTGTTACATGCTCTAGATTTTTTAAAATAATTTCCATATCTTGAATTGCGAGGTAACTTGAATTGGAAGTTATGAATTAAAATGTCAGAATAATGTTGAATCTGAGCCCCTTATATGTTAATCTTCATTTCTATCCAGAATGGTGGTATATAAAGGCACTGATATGATATCTAAATTTAATTATAACAACTCCCTCATTTTTGTTATAGGGCCAACTTCATTTGCCCCTGTAATTGATGCAGCAATTGACATTGTGGAAAGAAACAACGGTCAATATCACGTTCTTGTCATTATTGCCGATGGACAGGTTATATCTATTTATTGTTTCGCATGACGTGCTTTCTTTGCTTATTTTCCTACATTTCTATTGTTTTTTCTAGAACGTCTTTCTTTTCCCCAGGTTACTAGAAACCCTGGTACACCACATGGAAAGCTTAGTCCACAAGAACAAGCAACCATTACTTCCATAATTGCTGCAAGGTAAATTAACTTTTCTGTATTTGTTTTTGTTGTTGTTTATGGTATTTGTCTTTTATGTGGAGCTATTATGATTTTCAGTCATTATCCTCTCTCAATTATTTTGGTTGGAGTTGGAGATGGACCATGGGACGAGATGAAGCACTTTGATGATAACATTACTGGGCGCGTTTTTGACAACTTTCAGGTATTTAATATTATCGTGTTTATGGTAACTTTCACCTTTGTAGAGAGATATTAAAGGACCAGGATTTGTTGTATAAATGACAAAGGCCATATCACGTTAGCTAATTTGAAATGTTTTGTGAAACTGTTCTCATGGTTGAGAGTTGAGACATAGCTCTAACTTAAATGTAAGATGCCTTACAAATGGGTTTACCTAATGTCTGATACTATGGTTAGATTATGGAGGACATTGGGTTAGTGGTTGAGATAAAGTCTCGAGTGATGCCTCTTCTAGTAGATCCAATCCAGACAGATCTAGTATACGTACAAGAATCAGAAGGGGTCTTATCCGTAGGTGAGGGGCGGTCAGTCTCGCTACCTCTTTAGTAGCCGCCCCCTACTTGCTCATTCGCTATTACTACAAAGTCGCCCCTCTCTCTAAGGGGGCTCGGGAGTTCCTCCTTTTATTCTAGCCTTGCTTGGGAGGGAAGAGTATCTCAGATAGCCTTTTTTGCGTTCGGGCTTCGCCTAATTCTTTTGAGTCCCGGGTAGTTCCATGAACAATCCTTTGCGGGATTGGGTTTTTTTTATAGTTGAAATGCCACAAAGCGCGTTGATAAACCTTTTCTCACAAATTTAACATTTTTAAATTCCATGCTGTTTTGTGATAATCATATGCTGCAACACATCCAGCATTCCGTATCTTAGAAAATTAATCTTAATTCTAGCATTATGAATTTCCTTATGATAAAATTGATTAATTATCAACTGTTTTCTATTTTATTTCTGTAGTTTGTAAACTTCACAAAGATCATGTCTGAGAACACGGAAGCATCCAAGAAGGAAACAGAATTTGCACTCGCAGCCCTTATGGAGATTCCGTTTCAGTACCGTGCAGCCCAAAATATACAACTTGCCAAGTAAGTTGTGGATTATTAATATAATTGTTCTGTATTACTAGATTCAAGGATAACTGAGTGTCAAATCCCGTTTATGCAGTAGTGAACCAGTTCATTATCAACATAAAAGACCTCTCCCACCACCTAAGGAAATAATAGATCACGATAATGCATTCATAGCGACTCCACGCATTACAAATTTTGATTCAATTGAACCAACAGCTCCAGCCAGTGCAGAACCAGTATGTTTCCTTGTCGCTCCCTGTATCTTTCTACTGCTATGATTTATTTCGAAATGATAACTGAACTGTGAGATTAACATATTTCTTGTATTGAAGGTATGCCCCATTTGTCTAACAAATCCGAAGGACATGGCTTTTGGATGCGGTCATACAGTAAGTCAGTTTATTATATGCTTGTGCAAATAGTAAGTAATTGCATTTCACTAAGCACCATTTTTTGGAAAAGCTATTTAGATCATAGATTTTGATCCACCGTAAAAAGAATGAAATTTTAACAGAAAAATAGCGACAATCATCCTTCGATCAAAATCACACAGATATGAACATTTTGAATGTTGATACCTCATTGGAAAAACAATATGTTCTATTTTCACCCGCCCAGTAGAATTACCACGCAGAGGAACAAATGCATATCAATGTTTATGTTTAGCCTCCATGTAAAAGTGGATCTGATTCTTATATGCTCTATTTTTTATTTTTTTTATGTAGACTTGCAAGGAGTGTGGTGCAACATTATCTTTATGCCCCATGTGCAGGCAGCAAATTACTACTCGCTTGAGATTATATACTTGAGTCAGATTTCTTGCAAATTTATTCTATAACATTGTATTGCCCCCATTGATGTATAAATAGTCGTATATATTACACCATTTCTTTACAATTCAGCCTAAGAATGAGATGTATAGAAATGTTGAGTGTAACGTGGTCCTTAAACAAAGTGTTCATTGAGTAAAGTATATACGAAAAATGAAGGTAATGACCCCTAAATTTTCTGAGGTTGCTAAATATTTTGAAATTCTACTTACCTCCCTTAAATTTGAGTCAAGTTGATTTTAGAGCGAATTGTTGGTACATGTGTTTCACCCACCATGTTTGTGTTTCACCTACCATTTATCACGTGCAACAAATTATTCCTTGCAGCATATTGCAGATGAAGTAGCTTACTATATGGCTACACGTAAGTAAAAAAGATTTAATTGACCTCATAGGAGGTGCTGACTACTATTTTTCACCATTAAATCTATAGTTTAACAATTTTTTTAAAAAGAAATCTATAGTTAACATATTCAACTATTTAGATTACAAATTTATTGCAGACAAATTTCGAAAGTCCTAATTTACAAAAATCCTAAATCTACTCCAAAAACAAAATCTTAAATCTACAATACCACTCCTCTTCTTCAGTGGCTTCTCTTACATCTACCGTGCCAAAAAAAAATCAGCCATTTGATACATGAAGGAGAGACGAATACGGTCACATGAGCTTGCTATGAAGATAAAGAGAATAGTCGAGTAAAAAAAAAAGACCTAGAAAAGCCTCAGAAATTCCATCTATCCAATTGCAACCTTGCTTCAGCCATATCTTTTTGTGCCTTTTTGCGTCGATAAAAAATTGGACAATCTCGACTGCAACACAGTAATGCAGCATAAATCAGTGGCAACAATGCATAACTGCAAGTAAATTCCAGGCTCTTGTGCAAAATCCACAAGAGCAGATAAGAAATAACAGCACTACAAACAAGTCAAGGGAGAAGGAGAAAAACAAAACCATCCTTACGTGAGGACATTATTAATTGATATTAAATAATGGCGGCACTTAAAAAAAAAAAAACAATTGAGTAACTCAAGCCACCTAAGTATCCCTTGTTATAAATTTCACAGGAATACAAACCAAATGAAAATACCTTGTGCAGAGAACATCCTGATGAAGTGAACCTTGGCACTCCTGACACTGTGTCCACAACCTCCCAAAAAGTTTCTCTAGATCCGACACTGCAGCCACATGCCCACACTATCACTTATTTTGTCCAATAAAAAACAGCTTGTACCATTGAGTACAACAAAACCATTTGAAGTTGAACAGAGGGGGTTAGAAGAAGCTACCTTGAGCAACATTTTTACAATACAGTTCAGCTTCCCTTCCTTCGCAATGTGAGCAGAGAGTGCGACCATTACTGATTCAAATGCAACAACAAAAAAAAGGAAAGTTATTAGACCTTTGTATAACTGTCATATGCATCAAGATACACAAAAATGAACCTAAGTGTATGTTTGGGGTGAGAATGTGCAAACTTGACTCTGTAATATTGGGAAACACTCAAGTCCCTCACTGGCTAGAGATAAGGCATAAAAAGAGCTTACAAATCCTTACCTAACAAGTAACAACTCAATCTTGTGGGGTAAAGTTAGGCCCAAAATCTAAGTTAAATAAAATCCTATCATATACCCGTTCTTGGGCCACTCATATCATCCATGACTCAGGCGCAATATTCTTGGGCCTGACAGGATGCATTGGAAAATATCTAAATCCCACATTGGCTAGACACAAGACCAAAAAAACTTAAGAAATAATTACCTTACAAGCCGATTTTGTTATAGGTAGAGTTAGGACTAGAACCTAAGACGTAAAACTGATTTTATTAGAAGTTTCAAGTGAATTTATTTTAAAAGAGCAATGTCTCGATAGTTTTGATTTAGATGAGTAAGTACATAAAAGACATAAATTTTAAATTATTAATTATTTTATAAAAAATTATTAGATGCGTGAAAAGTAAAAAATGTCAAAGAAGTTGAATGAAAAGAAACATGGAAAATCCACTACAAAAGAAACAAATTCTTGCTTCTGCTTAAAACTTTGATTTGAAAAGAAAATCAAAGTTCCAAAAGCTTTACCAAAAATCATGTTAACTTTTCAAATCAATGCTTAGACTCGCTGTTATTTGCATAGCAGCAAGGTGTTTCTAAACATGCTAAATCTATCATAAAAAGTAAGACCTATGTACTATCAGGTGTCCAACTAGTGCAAACTATACCTAGACTGCTCAAAGTGCAAAATCATTCATCTTAATTACTAGACAAAAATTGGTTTTATAATATGTATCACCCTAAGAATCTGGTTTTCATTTGAAAACTTAAGATGCAACCATGATAAATGCTCAAAGAAACTGGCATCAAGAAGAAAACATTCAAGATCTCATAACAGCGCAGATTAATGTCACCTCAATATACAGTGTAACAAATGAAAAAGTTACAATGTGAATAAATGGCAAATCTCTCTAGTTTCTATGTCTTTCTTTACAATGTGAATAAATGGCAAATCTCTCTAGTTTCTATGTCTTTCTTTACTATAACCAAAAGAAGTAACCATTAGAAAGGGAATACATAAAAATAAAATCAGCCAGGAAAATCCTAGTGTGTTAATACAATATGGAGACTGGAAGAAAAATTATAATACCTAAGTAAAGCTTTGCAACCAATGCAAGTATACTGCTTCTTGGCAAATTTCATTATACCGCTGTTTGACGGAGTAGAAATAGAAATAGATCTTGTGTGGCTTCCATGGAGAAGTTCCTTGCTAGCATTCTTTAGAATTGGCTCAAAAATTCTTAGAATTGGCTGCAACATGAATGAACCCATTAAAGAACAGCAAACATTGGAGAAATCAGAAGCATTCATAAAACCAACCTTGCTAATTTGATTCTCAAGATAGTATTGAGGATCTATGGGTATGTTGTTCTCTAGCACATAGATAGGATCCTCTGATCTCTCATAAGCCTGGTTTTCTCACACAGGTTAGTCCAGAGAAAATCTCAATAAATGCTTAAAAAACATGCCAACAAATAAAAGGACTGGGGGGGCATTTTGATATTACCTTGGCACCTTTGGCAGCTTTAATAATAACATAAGGTACTCTGTCTCCAACATTTGGAGCAGTAGCAGCATCTCGCTGTCCAACACAAAATCAAATAGAATACATTAGTGGCCCATAAAAGAAACTCAACGCTCAATATTGGGAAAACTCAAGTTCCACATAGAATAAAGATAAGGTCTTAAATGAGTTTATAGAGTGACACCTGTCACCTTACAAGTCAGTTTTGTAGGGATGAGTTATGCCAAATATAAAAACCTAATATGGTATCAGAGTTTATCGATATGGGTCACAGTCCATTTATATTCACGCACCAAGTCCAATAGTGCTTGCCGTAATGGGGTGTATTGAGAAAAACCCAAGTCCCACATTCGACAGAGAGAAGGCCTGAAATGAGTTTTATAAAACGTCGCATCCCTCACCTTACAAGCCGGTTTTGTAAAGATGAGTTAGGCCTAATATGAAAACCTAATACTCAATAAGTCTAAAACAATATATACAACTTTGTAGCACAAAATAAAACTTCGTAGTTCCACAAATGGCTTAACTATTAGGAAAATCATCTTTACAAGGTCTGATAAATGGTTTTATACAGTAAACCATTTAGTTTTTTTGGCACGTATGAGCCTATGATCATATATTGGACAATACTTTTTTTCTCTTGCCAAATGAGTCTAATGTTTTGTTGGAATATTTATTGGAGTATTTGCCTATTTACTATTAACCTTTGATTGTTAAAGCTACTAGGATAATACTCCCTCCGGTCTTATTTATAAGAAACAATTTACTTTTTTGATTTATTGAATAATTGATGTATTCGGTCTATTTCTAGACTAGATACATCAATTATTTAATGAATCTAAAAAGTCAACTTTTTCTTATAAATAGGACCGGAGGGAGTAGTATTTTTATTGTTATTATTCTCCTTGATTTAAGGAGATAATAGTTGTAACCTCACTATTTAAACCAGCTCATGTTGAGGAATAAATAAGAACAGCATTCACCTATTATCACTGTATACAGGACAGCTGGCTTACATAGACTTGCCAGCTGTACACAGTTAATCAACACGAGCTAAACAGGATTATAAATGTTACTTACTGAGATACTCAACAGTTAAACACAGTTTAGACTTTATCCTCTAATATGCCTTCGTCTAAAAAAATTGAAACCCTCACTAAAAAACCACCGCCAGACGCCGTACCACGCGGCTTTTTCACCAGCACGTGGAGCCCACTCGCAAGCGTTAGTCCCGCGCATGACTCACAATGATGGGTGATTTTTTTTTTGTGAAAATGAAATTGTGCATCAAAGTCCATGTCCCAACACCCCTCAACAAAATGGAGTTGTAAAAAGAAAAAATAGACACTTCCTGGAGGTGGCTAAAGCTTTACTTTTCGCAAATAAAGTACCAAATTATTTGTGGGGTGAAGCAGTTTTAATTGCCGCATGTCTAATTAACATAATGCACTCCAAAGTCCTAAAGTTTGAAATTCCAATTCATATTTTCAAAGAACGTTTTGCTGTTATTCGTGTTTCAAATGATTTGACCTTAAAAATCTTTGATTGCACAGCTATTGTTCATGAACATAAGAACATTGGCAAACTTGAACTCCGTGCTATAAAATGTGTTTTAGTTGGGTACTCTCCAACCCGAAAGGGATATAAATGTTTGTCAACTATGGATGTCACATTCTTTGAAAACAAGCCCTTTTTTTTATGATACTCATCTCTAGGAACAAAATTCAAAGGAAGACTCGTTTCAAACAGAGAACATAAGTTTTTTAAATGATTTTCCCTTGCCTATATCACAATTCTAGAATTTGTACTTCTGCACCAACAGAAAATGGCCATGATTCACCAACTGAACCTACTCCTGCTATGAGTAAGGAACTTGATGAATCCAAGCCTACATTTTCTCATGAAGAAAACATTGAGAATCTTGAAAATTAAGATAATAATGAACTAATTAAAATGCCAGAAAATGATGAGTCATCTAAAGAGAACAGGTTCGAAGTGGGAAAAAATGAAGGCAATGAGTCAACATCTCAACACTGCCATTAATCTGAATCAGGGAATAATCAACCTCCTACAAAAAGGAATAACAAGTCTATATCTGCTTCTGAGAGTCGTATCATTTATCCTGATATAGATGATCCAATAGCCGTTAGAATACTTGTTAGATCTTGCACTAAACACCCAACAACAACCAACAACAACAACAACCGAGCCTTATCCCACCAAGTGGGGTCGGCTACATGGATCAAATGACGCCATAGTGTTCTATCATAAACCAAATTTGGATCCAACTCATTGACCTCTAAATCCTTTCTAATGGTTTCTCTAATAGTTTTCCTAGGTCTTCCTCTACCTCTTCTAACTTGACTCTCCTCCATTTGATCTACCCTCCCGATGTCCAATTTTATATCATATTCAAACTTGTTCTCGTCTTTTTCTGCTTTCACCTCCCAATTGTCTAGTGTAGAGATTCCAAAGAATGTACAGGATGCCCTAGAAGTTCTCAAGTGGAGGGAAGTTGTACTTGAGGAGATGGCAAGAAGACTGGGATGTAAGTGGGTGTTTACTGTAATGTATATTTCAGATGGATCAATTGAAAGGTATAAAGCTCGATTGGTTGCTAAGGGGTTCACGCAAACTTATGGCATGGACTATTCAGAAACATTTGCTCCTGTTGCGAAATTGAACACTATCAGAATACTCTTATCTCTTGCTGCAAACCTGGATTGGCCACTACATCATTTGGATGTTAAAAATGTCTTCCTCAATGGTGTGATTTAGATGAAGAAGTATATATGGATGTTCCTTCCTCAAATGTGTGCCAATTGGAAAAGTCTTTGTATGGATTAAAGTAGTCTCCCAGAGCTTGGTTTGAGAAGTTCACTCGGTCCATGAAAAAACAAGCGCATAATCAAGGCCAAGTTCACCACACCTTGTTCACAAAGTGCTCTCATGATGGAAAAATCTCTATACTCATAGTTTATGTTGGTGATATTGTTCTTACCAGAGATGATATAGTTGAAATAGCAAGAGTGAAAGAGAAACTAGCTTCCGACTTCGAAATCAAAGACTTGGAATCCTTGAGATACTTTCTTGGTACGGAGGTTGCGAGATTGAAGAAGGGAATTGTAGTGTTGCAACAAAAATACATCCTAGATCTGAAAGAAACAGGAATGAGCGGCGGTCGACCAGCAAATACTCCCATGTAGTAAGTCAGTTTATGCGTTCTGGAAGATATCAAAAATAGGTTGGTAAACTAATTTATCTACTACATACAAGACCTGAAATTGCCTTCTCAGTCAATGTAGTAAGTTAATTTATGTGTTCTCCTTTTGAGGGACATCTTGGTGCAGTTTACAGAATCCTAAGATATCTGAATGCAAATCCTGATGTTGGGGTCATGTCTCCCTGCTGTAACTTCTAGCCAACAGTACCTTTGGCTAGAACCATCTTTGAGCATCTAGTAGACAGGTTGGGTTGGGCATGATAGATATCTATGCATCAACTTGGGGGGGTTGGAATATTTATTGGAGTATTTGCCGATTTACTATTTCCCTTTAATTGTTACAGCTACTAGGATTCTAATATTTTCTATTGTTATTATTCTCCTTTATCTAAGGAGATAATTAAGTTGTAATCTCACTATTTAAATTTGAAACCAGCTCCTTTAGTTGAGGAATAAATTAGAACAGCATTAACCTATTATTCTCTACATATTAAAAAAAAAAAAAGCAGAACAGCGAGTTGAACCTTGCGCATCCTTTCAGCGAGTTCAACATGAGCTGTCTTTACTTCATAGTCATCTCCTGTCTTTGTCAAACCCTATCAAAGCAAGCATGCATGTTAAACGAAAGTCCAAAGCAAAACTACTTTAGTAATGCATTCAATCAAATATCAGAATGTTGCACAAGATGCAAATAGCAATATAATAATCAATAGAGCCATTGTAGACCTAATAGACTTCTCACCTTCGTAATAACCAGAAGTGATAAATCTATACGGTTCATGAGAAGATCTGAAATTGCATTCTTGACATACTGGACTGCCGCAGGAATGTTCTTCTCGATCAGTATTTTGTGAAGGCAGTCATTTACCAAGTTTTTGACCAACAAGCAATTGTCTCTTCGAACTGTTTCAATGCCTGAAAAATGAAAATATAGTTTAAGAGGCATTTTCAAAAAAGCAACGGAAAGATAAAGATTAATGTCTACCTTTAGTGTCCATTTTGTCATGACTCTCCGCTTTTGTCCAAAACAAACCAGCATATCTCTTCTTGCTAATCAGGAGGTATGGACAGTAAACCTTCTCAAATTCTAGTTTGATAGGCTTCACGATCAAAGTGATAACAAGAACATGAAAAATCAAGATACCAAATGAATGAATCAATTAATTTCTAATACATTCAAAATAAGAACAATGTCTAAAGAAAATGTAATTTGAACTGTTACTTTTGTGAAAGTTCCGCTAATATGTTCAGCAGCTTCCTTCCCCAAATCCATAGCATCTTTTACAGTAGAAACACCAAATTGTACCATGACTGAATCTGTGTCTCCATATATTACCTAACAGCAAGAGTAAAATTACTTCGAAAGTCATATGAGAATCTGACATTAATATACAGCCAATTGATTGTGCTAGCAAAGCATGAAACTACACCAAGACTATATTTTAAATTTAAGAAAATTGATCATAACTAGAAAATAGAAATGTACAATTTACAGAAAAGGATACTGTTTGTTCGATTATAAATGTCAGATGCTAAAATGCAGCACTACAAAACTAGAGAATGATAATTGTGGAAGCTATACAAAATTAAATCCTAAGTAGAATAAAATGTACAGTTTCCTTGCTGATTACAGTTTTATGGCAAAAAAGTGACTGGGGAATATTGTTGTCACATGTATGAAGTTTGAAAAGAAAAAAAACAAGAAGTGCACATTCATTCCTTCAATAATTAACCCGCAAAAGCCTAGTATGGATGGCATCAAAACAAGAAAAAGAATCTACATATTTGTACCTCAGCATTGTTTACATAGCCATTAACTGTTGTAAACTTCTCTTCGACAAGCTTTTTAGTGTGCTCAATCATTTGTCGACCTTTACAATGCATCCAACCCAAGTATTAATAAGAAGTCAATGGAGATATTAACATAAGGATAATTTTAAAAAATAAAGTATCTCAAATTATTCAATGGGAGCAATACCATAGCTAGTTACACTTGACGATATCTCTAAGCAAGGTAACTGACCAATAGAAGCCCCTGTAAACCCATATACAGAATTTGCACTAATCTGAACAAAAAAGATAGAAATTGAATTTAATTATTAGCAGGAACTAGTATGTTATATTAGTATAAAGTAATTATTAGCAGGAACTAGTGATGTTATATTAGTATAAAGACATAGACATAAATAAGCATGCACATCAGTGTCATCTTACCTTCAGAGCCAACTGTCTGCCATCTAGAACAGCCTTCTCAAGGGGATCCTTTGCCTCCTGTAGTACAAAATTATTACAGAAAAAACATTTATAAGCAGAGATAAGATATAGAACTCAATAAACTTTGAATTAATAAAAATATGTGTTTAACAACAATCTAAAACCAGAGTATGTAATATTATCAATACCAACATAAAGGATACCTTTAAGTCTGCTTTTGCTCTTTTACGGGCTGCTAATAGCTCTTCAAGTATTTCAGGAAGTATGCCCTAAATTTATTCTCATTGCATCAGTGCTCAACTTCATACAAGTATTAACATCTAAATGAAATAGGCATCAAACCTAAGAGTAAAAAGTGAAGTAGTAAGTTTAACCGGCAACATACTTTCTGTAAATTTGATTTAACAAATGTTTCACCAGATGGCGTTTTGTTCGTTGACTCCGGGGGGATGTTGAGCATGCGAGCATTTTCAGGGGTCACCTTAAAGAACAAAAGACATAAATTTTTCTGCCAGTTGTTGCCTAATATATGTTGAACTAAGCTAATCTGTAAATTGTATTGATAAAAGCATTCAAGCCTGAGGTTGGAACTACAGGCAGAGGAAGAGTTACCAGTGTGCAATAACATAAATTATATGCCATCATAATAGACGGATACAAGGAAGCAAAATCCAAAGTAGCAATTGGCTTTTCATAAAATCCAGCCCTTGCCTCTAATACCTGCAAGTTGTAAAGTTCACCAGTCATGCATTGAAAGAAAACAGTTGGATAGCTAAAACATTCAAAAGGAAAATAGGGGAAAAGGTGCAGCATCATAACTTTCTCCAAAACTTATGTACATCACCATGCATAAAGATACTTCAATTTGAACATGCTTTCAATTTTTTGTATTAAATGAAGTAAAAGAACAATAAAGAATAATCAATTCAATAATTTAAGAACAATGTTGAAAGGCATGATTGGAACTGCTCAATAGAATGGAGAGAAACACTTGAAAATGTATAAAGACAATCTGGACCAACACTGCCACGAAGGAGGAGTTCACTGGTTTCCTGAGATTTAACAAGACAATACTCAGGCAGTGACTTAAAAAGAAGCTCCAGAATCGAGAAACCAGCCAGTGGAACCACTAGTAGATGGAGCATTGGTGTGACAATTGTACTAGGCTGAGAAAATTGGAGTGTTGGAGGTGTCTGTTGAGTAGGAGGATGAGCCCAGTTGTTGAATGGACCATGACCATAAGTGATTGCACCATAACCAAGAAAGTTTGACCCATAATTGAGCATTCCACAAGGATTAGTATTGCAGGCATCAACACAATTAGGAAAAAACCCTGAGCAATTAGGAGGAATAGGTGCATGAAACTGATGATTAAACCTATGCCAACACATGGAGGCTAGATGACCAAATTTGAAGCAAACTTAACATTGGACGTAGGAGTGTGAGTGAGGTTGAGTAACGCAACATCTTCAACTATTTTCCTCTTAATTTTTCAAGTGTCTCATGAGCAATAAGGAGGGATTCAACCTCATAAATGTCAATAGTCTCAAATTTACTTTCAAGAGCAGAAATAACAGCAGACTGAATTTCTGTGGTAAACCTTCTAAAATAACATCTAGATGTTGATTACTAGGGACTGGGTCACCAATTGAAGCCAAATTATCAATAAAATTGCAAATTAGAAGGAGATATTCTTGTACCGTACAATTTTCCAGCAGTGTACATCGCAACTCAACGTGAAGTTGCTTTGCCTTAGCATGCATTTGCTTGTGAAAATAGGCCAGAAGTTTTCCCACGGCTCATAAGCATGAGTGCATCCAATAACCCTCGCAATAATTTCGCTGGAGAGTGGATTGGAGCCACAACAATAGCATATGGTCTTTCTGACGCCATAAGGTGTTATAAATTTGTTATTTCTGTTTTTTTTAATACAACAACTTTATAACACCTTCACAGCCTTTTAATAACCTCACATCTTTATTTTTTTGTGTCAACTCTCTTATATCAAATTGTGTTTAAAACTGATTTATGACTTTTTTTAATACATATATGGATTTTGTTATGTCTTTAATTAAGTAATATATATGTTATGGACTTGTGGATAATGAATTTAAACTTGAAGAATGAACTTGTGTGATTATCTGAATTTGTCTAATGATTATTTTGACAACCAATAAGTGATATGACTTTTTTTAGAATTTTTTAGAGACTGAGTCAGCCAGTTCAGGGATGTCAATGGGTATCCGCGGGTACGGATAGTATGATATCCGTCCCCGCCCCGTTGGATAAATATGGTACCCGTACCCGTCCCCATATCCGTGCGGGTATCTCTATACGGGTAATCCACGGGTATTTAGATACCCACGGAT
>Ga0315915_1002978_pt1 | contig 21545 bp, 15 predicted proteins | sample MpolbnodulesMG_FD_207738 | JGI IMG/M metagenome (GOLD analysis project Ga0315915, IMG submission 207738) | Medicago polymorpha root nodule microbial communities from Los Angeles, California, United States - branched nodules | ecosystem: Host-associated > Plants > Roots > Nodule | place: USA... | reverse complement strand
TACTCTTCTGATCTTAGTGATTTTAACTGAGCATGTCTTAATTAATGAAAGCAAGCAATAGTTTCTATGTTTTTATTGGCTTATTCCTCATCAAAACAATTTACCATTTCATGAGTCATGATCATCCTTAGAGGCAAAATATAGAGCCATTGCATACCACTTGTGAGGCACCATCAGGGTACATCCTTCATGATCTAGATCAACGCATTCTCCTTACTATTCCACTAGCTCAATAGGTCATCAAACACATTGTTAAGATTACATCTGACCAGTGACAAAGTCCAAACCTGAGGTCATCGATCCATCTGCAAACATTTTTTATAATTAATTTTAAAGAGTAAAAATGAAAACAAAATTCAGTTTACAATTAAACTGAACTAAAAAGCAAACATGGGTTTTACGATGGCTTAATTACACTTTTGGCCCCCTAAGTTTTTTAAAGTTGTGATTTTGGCCCCCTAAAAAAAACAATTTTTTTCAGGCCCCCTAAGTTTACTTTTTGTTGCAATTTTGGCTCCCACGTCAATTTTGACCTAGTCAACAGGCATGTGTGTAAATTTTTTATTTTATTTTTTGTTTATTTTATTTTATTTTTATTTAAAAAATAAAATAATATTTTTAATTAAAAAAAATTGTTTTTTTAATTACAAAAAATAATTTTTTTTGTTTTTTTATTACAAATAAAAAAAAATTAATTACAATTTTTTTTTGTTTTTTTATTACAAAAATTTAAAAAAATAAATTTTATTTTTTATTTTTTTAATTACAAAATAAATAAAAAAAATTAAAACATTTCATGCATGACATCCACGTCAGCATTGACTGAGTCAAAATTGGGCTAGGGTGCCAAAATTGCAACAGAAAGTAAACTTAGGGGGTCTGAAAAGAGTTATTTTTTTTAGGGGGCCAAAATCACAACTTTGAGAAACTTAGGGGGCCAAAAGTGTAATTAAGCCATTTACAATTTTACTTTTTTAAAATTAAGTTGAGGGCCTAATAACTAAAAAGCTAAAATGATCTAAATCTCTAAACGAGGAACATTTTCAATAGTAAATTGAGGAATGTCAGAGACACACTCTCTCATCTATTTGTATTGGTCCCTAGCATTCCTCTAGTAAATTATACATAAAAAAAGAATATATATAGATAAAGCCATCAAGTAAGGAATTGAAAAGTGCCAACATAAAACAACCCTAATTAAGTTAAGTCGCCATTGTATGATTCTAATCAAAATTATAACTTATAAGTCACGACGAGTTTACAGTTACAAGCATACTGTTCTCACGCTGGACATTGATTATGTGGCATAAATTGGCGATGAATTTTCACTAAATCTTTTACAATTTCTAGGTCTTCTCCTACCATTGAAGTTAACTCAAGTTCAGCAACAGTTGAACAATTGTTGTCTTTTCTCTGCAGCTCTTAAGCAACAGCAATCAACGTAGGAAATCTGGAAGGTTCCACTTTTAACATCGCCTCCTTCGGAGTCAAATACATGAAAAACTGAGGGCAAAAATGTGACTTTATTTTCAGTTGACAGGACAATAAGTGGGAAATTTGAAACTCATGTAAATTTGAAGGTCTATAAGTCACCGTTAACATGTCAGTATAAGCATCACAAAAATCACGTATACCACTTTTGAAACCGCAGAAAACTATAACTGTTTGAAAACTTGTTTAAAGTCTCACAATATAGACTTATAATTGAATTATATAAATTTTTCGGGTGGGCCAATACACCACTTTGCGAAAATTTAGATCAGCCGAAACCTAAAACCGACACAAAATTATATAAAATCTCGCAAAATAGACCTATGATCGTTAATTATTTAATTTTTCCGGGTGGGCCGTGGCTCCGCCACTGTGTACAGACACACAATCCATCCTTAGGTAAAGGTACTGTCCGTAGGTAAAACATGCACAAACAAACATAAAACCGTTGCAACTTGCTAAGTATAGTGCACGGCCAATGTGGTCGTGGGTCAAATTTTTTGCTACATATACCCATGGATATTAGCTTTTAGTGACAGTTTTTGCCCGTCACTAGAGGTCAAGTTTCTTTTTTTTTGAACAAGCCAAAATGAGATATATATTAACAACCAAAAGTTTTGCTCCCTAGCACAAGGTGTGCAAAAAGAGGCAAAACAAAGTTACAAAAGATGCAACACACTGTTCAAATTCAAAGGTTTAGAAATGGAAAAAACAATTCAGTCAATCCCCAAACAGACAAGGGGATGTTGCCACCATAAATGATAACCAAAAGGAAAGCACACATTTTTAGCTTTCAACCAACGGAGAGAATACATTTTAACTTTCTCCTATAGCTACTCCATCGTGTTAGCTTTGTTAGAAAAAAGTCTTTGGTTTCTTTCATTCCAAATAACCCAAATGCAACAAAGCCATATCAAATGTAAGAATAACCGACGAGGAGCATAACCACCTGAAGAGTGAACAAATTGATTGAAGTGATCTGTAACCTGAAGGGGATCCACAAAATACACACCAATCCAAGACTTAATAAGCATCCAAAGTTCGCCAAAAATATTACAATGAATTATTAAATGATCTATTGTTTCTTGTTGACCACATCCTGAAACACATAATTGATTGTCATTAGAGATAACACCTCGCCGCACCAAGTTGTCATTTGTTGGCCATCTATTGTGAAAGAGACGCCAAGGACAAATAGAGACTTTCAAAGGAACATTTTTATGCCAAGGTGCATTCGAAGCAAAATCGTGAACCTGTATCTCCTGCCTTATAAGCATTTGATACACTCCACGGACCGTTTAGCCAACTGTAGGATCCGGTCGCCAAAGCCAGACATCTATCTCAGAGTTCTGCAAAGAAATGTTAGACAACAAGTTCCTAATCTCCACTACTAAATCCTCCTCCCAGGAAAACAATCGACGTCTCCACCTCCAAGCCTCCCCATCCTCACCCCAACCTTAGGCATGCATCGCGCCTACCGTCATATTCTGGTGAACCGATAAATCAAATAATCTTCTAAATCTCTCCATTAATGACACCGTCCCCACCCAACAGTCCGACCAAAAATAAGTGTTAAGGTCGTTACCAAGACGTTTAGTAATATTATCTTCGAAATAACCTCCACCTTCGACACATATCCCCTCTCGAATTTTAACAATTTCCCTCCACCACGCCGACCCCATCCTACCACCCTCTCTAGGCCGCCCTCTCTCGTCACCATAACGAGACACTAAGACCTTAAACCATAGCCATTCCCGATCCACTAAGCACCTCCAGCACCATTTAGCAAGTAGAGCAATATTAAACTCTTTCAGTCTCCTTACCCCCAAACCACCAACCTCCTTACTCATGCGAATAGAGTTCCTGTCAACCCAAGCAATTTTCCTATTATCCTCACCCCCACCCCAAAAAAAATTAGTAAGAATTGATTCGATGGAAGAGATTATACCTGCGGGAGCTCTGAAAAAGGAAAGGGCGTAGAGAGGCAGTGAAGACAGGACAGATTTGAGGAGAATCAAGTGGCCCCCATAAGACAAATTTTTGCTTTTCCACTCAGACAGCCTAGATTTTATTTGATGGATAACTGGATCCCAAAAAGCCAGTCATCTAGGATCACCCCCAATGGGGAGGCCAAGATATATGAAAGGAATGCGTCCCACTTTGCAAGACAAAATAGAAGCAGCTTCAAGTAACCACGAGTCTTCAATGTTAATACCAAACAAACTACTCTTGTGATAATTTACCTTCAACCCTGACATATTTTCAAAAAGAACCAGAACAGCCCTTAAACATGTACCATTATAACAATGTTATGCATGTAACCAAATCTATGAAACAATCATAGGAAAAAAAATTATAAATAAAACCTGCAAAAGTAGATTATAAAAAATAGAAGTTGTAACCAAAAAAAAAAATGGAAGTTAGGTATTGTGAATTAAAACATATTTATTTAAGTTTGACATAATATCAATTCAATGAGTACATTTCATTATTTAGAATCACCCATACACTATTTATTTGTTTATTTATTATTGTTGCAAATCTCTAAGCTTGAATCAATTTGTGTATGAACTGCACGAGTACCTAGAAAAGAAAGAAAAATTATACTTGCTAAAAGAAGACAATAAAAGATGAAAAGAAAGTAAATCTAGACACAATTGTTGATGGTAAGATCGCGGTAATGTTCCTGTCAAAAAAGAAAAGATCATAGTACTAATGTTTTTTTAGTTTTTACCGGCGCCTAGCATTTTCTATTCTCACAATCTATCACGCATTCTTCATAGTTGTGTATTATGTGTGGAAGACATGACATGGTACACTTTATTTCACAAGATGCTCTTGGCCATCCTTTGAGCTTAGTTGGCTCGAATTCTTCAGATGGAGAGTTGCATTCAACATGTGTTACAATTAACATAATCATTAACATCATCACAACACATTTTCTTATCGTGCTTACTTCCATGACTCTTTTTGGTGTGTATATTTTAACAATCTCTTTTTTAATTTTATTTTTTTGTGATGTTTTAGGTTGTGCAAAGAGACCTTATTTATAGCCACAAAAAATGAAGGAATAATACTTTTCAAGCGTAAAGCAAAACACATCATTATAATTTTCAAATATAAAAAAGTCAAATCAATCTCTATTAGAATTCTCTTTTTAGTGATTTTTAGGTTTCTAAAAAGCCCTTACTTACAGTCATAAAGGTGTATATATTAAAGTTTTCAAACGTAAAGTAAAATACGTGATAATAATTTTCAAATATAAAAAGTCAAATCAATCTCTATTAGAATTTTGTTTTTAGTGATTTTTAGGTTTCTCAAAAGACTTGTTAAAAAAAAATTCTTTCTCAAAAGACCTTATTTATGGCTATAAAGTGTATGTAAAAAGTTTCAAATGTAAATTAAAATACATGATAACAATTTTCAAATATATGAATTGACATTATATAGTATATTAAAGAAAATAATTTTTTTTATTAATGAAATCAAAGAATAAAATTTCCATAATTTAGAGTTAAACATTAAGTATATCTACAACACCCCCTCCCAATTTGTAAAGGAGTTTAAACATATCTTTTTATCGAAACGGAATGAACTCTTGAAATTAACTTAGAATCATTTAAATTTCTTTAGAAGAAATATTAAAGGTGAATACAACAAGACCCTAGAAGTTTTGTTGAATTTGCACACATCATCTCATTATCCAATAATGTGTCATATTTTTGTATTAATATGTTTAAAAATAAAGTCCTAACTCAACTGTCAAATATCTAAATTGTAAGGCCGGACGTCGTTACCCAAGTTCGATCCTAGGACCTCACAGTTGTGTGTGAGTTTAATTTCAGTGTATTATCAATTCATCTAAGACAACAAAAAGTCAAATTTTGAATGAGTTTAGCCTATTGGGTACCGGCATCCAACCGAACTTCAGGCACTCAATAATTTACCGACATTAAAACTCAAAAATCATTGCAATAGAAATTATTACTCCCTCCGTCCCTCAATAGATGACCTAGTTGATTCCGACACACGTACCAATACATATGTTTTATATTTGATATCTTCAATTCTCTACTAAAAAAAATTATGAAAATTTAATATTTTAAAAATATTCATCGAGACGAATCCAACATTATCTTACATGATATTATTTATCTTTGTGAATTAGTATAAAAAATATGGTCAAAGTATGTTAAGTCAATAATGTATATTGTCAAATATGTCATTTATTGAGGGACGGGAGTACAAAACTTCATAAATTCTAGACTCAATATGTGATATGGCTCTGATTTGACGTATTAAATGACCAGTCTTGATATCTTAAAAAAAGAATAAAGATAGGTAGACACCCTTTTCTATACATCTTTCATGTACACCCCATGTGTCGGGGGATTTTAGTAATTTCACATCATTCATTTTCATCTTTTCTTTCAATGTTTTTGCCACATGTCACAAATGTGTGTGGGTGTAAAAGGGTGTATGCCACCTAAGGTGGTTCATGTATAAAAGCTCTAAAAAAAAATTAACATCGACATGGGGTGAGATATATTATTTCAAATTTTTAGTGTGTTTCCAAGAGAGGGATAAACCATAAATCTTATGTTAAATCCTTAGAGGCTTAATTGTCACTAACTTTGCCTCCATTTCTTTGCATATGTAGTCTATCTTACGTGACTTGTTTATTTTTTATTCAATTCACTATTTTCTATCACTGATATCATAACACTACCCTAGTAAATGAATAAGCTTTCTAATCTTATGAAAGCAAATTATGGTATTTAGTGATCTTAACTGAGAAATTTTCCATCTCATGAATCATGATAATCCTTAGAAGCCAAAAATAGAGACATGCATACAACTTGTGGGGCACCATCATGGATACATCCTTAATGATCTAGATCGTCAAATTCACCTTACTATTCCACTAGCATTACGTACTGTGTCACTAGCATTCCTCTAGTAAATTATACATAAAAAAAAGAATATCTAGATAAATCCATCAAGTAAGGAAATGAAAAGTTCCATATGATTCTGATCAAAATTCGAAGTCACAAGAGGAGTTTACAATTACAAGCATACTGGTCTCACGCTGGACATCGATTATGTGGCATAAATTGGCGATGAATTTTCACCAAATCTTTTACAGTTTCTAGGTCTTCTCCTACCATTGAAGTTAACTCAAATTCAGCAACAGTTATACAATTGTTGTCTTTTCTCTGCAGCTCTTGAGCAACAGCAATTAGAGTAGAAAATCTGGAAGGTTCCACCTTTGACATCGCCTCCTTCGGAGCCAAATACATGAAAAACTGAGGGCAAATATGTGACTTTATAGCTCTACACGCCTCAGTAAAATCATTTATCTCTTTTGAAACTCGAGGGTCAAAGAAAACAGGTGATTTAGCCTTAACTAACGTATCGTTGATAACTGTAAAATGACGCATTCCAGACCAAGCTAACACATTACACAAATATTGACACACACTATCAATTTCATGTCACTTTCCACCGAATTAATACTTTTCTTCATGATGAATCTAATTGCATCTTGACACAATCTTGAACAAGAACCAAGATTAGTCCTAATTGCATTAGCTTTCTCGAAATTAAATGGAACATCCAAATCAGCATCATACCCGATTATCTCTTTCAACTCATTGATAAACTCAATCATAAAAGTATGATAATTTATCTCATCCGTAAACTTTTTCAAAAGCATAATAATACAACAAGCAAAGTTGACAAGAATGAAAGGCCAATCAACTTCAGTAGTGTCATCAGATGGCAACCAAAGGACAACAGGTTTTACACCAATTCTGTACAATGCTTCTTCAACTGAGTTTCTGAATCCATCGTACACATCACATAACATGGAACCAACGCTAGTGCATAACTCTCCAACGGTGTCCATTGACTCCACTGCCGCATCATATGCCAAGTAAAAAGCAATACCTCTTTTACTGACATCTGATACATAAAACCTTTGAACACTTTGGAATTTTATGTTTGAAATCTTTACAAACGATGTCGACCACTCTTCTTCTGAGGGATATCTTGCTTTGAATTGACTCATGGTTTTCTTAAGACACTTGATAATGGTTTCAGAAGTGGGTTTGTTCTTCATTTTTAGATATTTTGATTGTTACAGCAGTAGTGGTTATATATAGCATGCAACTTGCAAGAAAGAAGAAAAAAGAGTGGAATGTGAAAAGGTCTCGTTTTCAAGTACACTAAATATACTCTAGTAGGGAGATGTACCGCTAGTTTGATTTATTTAATGTGAAAGAAAGATTTTTTCTTTTGAAACGTTTAAGTTTTCTATGCATTCTGAAATCTGAACAGATTTTATTTTTTAAGTGAATAGCAAAATATTCCCTTGAAATTTTAAATTCTTGCAGATATTTCCCTCAAATTTTCGAATTGGCAGATACCCCCATCAATTTGTTAAGCGTTGATGATATATGGCTCTACGTTTGAAAACTCTTATCCGTGAGGGTTTCTTAGTAATTTATTAGTATTTTATTATTTCAGCATAATTTTATTATTTGTTTGTTTTATTTTCAGTTTGTTATTTTTGCCTCATTAGGGTTTTGTTATTTCTCTATTTAAGCTTAATGGTTGTAGCCTAGGAGGCGACTTTTATTTATTCAATAATATTTCAGAGAATTTTCTCAATTTTCTAGTGGATTCCAGAACCATATTTTCACAAGCTTGTCGCTTACAAACTTGTCGCTTACAAACTTGTTCTTTTCAATCAGCCTACGCTTCCGGCTGCGTCAGTTGCTATCAGAGAAGGTTTCTCTTGTTCTTTTCCTAACTTGATCAGCCATGGGAGATCAACCAATGATGAAAATCACAACTTTAACTGCGACCATCAACAGTTTAATTGTGGACGGCAAAGCTTTGTTAGATCAGATGGTGGCGCTGACAACAACAACGATGATACTTAAGGTTGACGACATAATCAACAACAACATCATCAACAACAATAACATAAACAATCCGAACAAGCAGGAGAACCAATTCTGGTTATTAGGGTTCGTAATAACAACTCTACTATTGTTATGTACCGAAAATCAAAACATACCCGCGAATCTGATTTGGAATACTATGAGCGTAGATATTACAACAAGTTGAACGATGATTACTACAAGTTTAAAATCTCCGATTCGATATATCTTTGTCCGTTTTGTTACATCAAAAATTATTCCTTGACCGGCCTTTTTGAGACATGCTTCTAAAATGGCAGGTAACTCGCGTAAAACGATTAAAGATATTGCTAAAGATTCAATTTTGATAATGTATATTAAAAGGTATCTTAATGTTAAAGTCGATGAAGTATTTAGCATCATCAATAATGACACAACTAAAATAAAAGATGCATCTGTGGTTGGAAAGGTTATTAGGGGAGAGTTAAATCAAGATAATAACACGAACGGATCAATTATTTACAATGGAGAAGTTTAGGAGTGTTAGCTTGTCGTGAGCTTAGGAAGTGATCAGGCGGCGATATCCAAAGGAAATCATGTCTCAGATGCTTTTGATCTTGAAACAAATTTATTAAATTTTGACAGCATGGAGGGTGTTAGATCTTTTGATGCTTCTCAACCCTCTGCCATTCCTCCCATCACTTCTATTTCTTTGGATGTAGAAGAAGAAAAATCCGATGACAACAACACTCCTTTCATCCCTATCATTCCCATCGAGGAGGAAGAGTCTATGACTAACTTGCCTAAATTAGCAGCAGCGAACACTCATCCTAATGACGTTTCTGATACTGATTCACCTTCTTGTGCTTCAGCATCCATGTCAAGAAATGCAAACAAACCTGCACTTTCAAGTGGTAGGTCAAATTTTGTAACGAAAAAAAAAAAAGCTAGCTATAGATCTAAGAAATTCAACACTGCAGTAGCTAATATGGATAGTAGGTGGTCAACAAGAAGACTAGATGTAGCAGTTCAGCTGATTGTGGAAGCAGTAAAAGAGGACAAAGCTATGAAACTAGGCTCTAGTGGAATGACAAGAAAAGATGAGAGGGATGCAGCTAGGTTTCACATTGGTGATACTGGTTTACTTAATTATGTGCTAAAATCACTTAATAATGTGATTGTTGGAAACTATGTGAAGGCTACTGTTTATGCATCAAATGATTCATCAAGTTGCTTCTTGACCAATACCAACACCACCATTGATGCCACATTAACATTTAAAGGAAATACATATAATGTTCCTGCATGGTATGTTAGTCTTTTTCCTGAGGAGTATCACACTGCCAAGGTAAATAATCAAACCTCCATCATGGTAAAGAGAGAAAATAAAGCTAAAGATGTCCGCGAGGCTCTGGACTTCCTTTCAAAGTTACGCGAATCACAGTTGGTAGAGAAATTTTAATATGGTCACATGACCAAATAAAAAGTGTTTGGTCACACACACATAAAGAAATATTTTTTTAATAGTAAAGAGGAAATTGATAAAAAAAATGATTGAATATTTTAAGGACCATCTTTTTATGTGTGTGTCCAAACACTATTGATTTGGTCTTGTGACTATGGAAGAATACCTCCAGTTGGTATCCGTAATTCTTTGCATTTCACTCATGGGATTCAGGAGGATGTCTCTTGATCATTGGAGGAGTCAACATGCTTGGAAAACTCTTTATTAGAATGAGAACTCGGGGTTGAGTTCTTTGGAGGTAGAGGAGACTGATGTAAGAGGAGTTCCTTTGTAATTTATTAGTATTTTATTATTTCAACCTAATTTTATTATTTGTTTGTTTTATTTTCAGTTTGTTATTTATGGCCCATTACGATTTTATTAATTTCCTATTTAAGCTTAGCAATTGTAACCTAGGAGACGACTTTTATTCATTCAATAATATTTCAGAGAGTTTTCTCAATTTTCTAGTGGATTCTGGAACATTATTTTCACAAGTTTGTCGCTTGCAAACTTGTTCTTTTCAATCTAGGTTTAGCGCTTGCTAGCCTATGCTTTCGAAATTGTAAATTTTAAAAATGACAAGCACGCACCTTCTGTCAAACATTTTGAACACTTACGTAAACATTGGTCAACGTCATCACCATTAAAGGTGTGGAATTCACAAAGGATATGTTATTTTTGAACGTGATTGTTGTATCTGATTCGTAAAATGCATCATCATTTTACGAATCTGATATCAAAATTTACAATTTGTGCACATCAGGCGTGAAGCCAATCAGCTGCGCATTATTTAGCAAAATATGCATCATCTCAGGATGTATGGATTGAAGATACTCTCAATTGTATTGATGTTGTCTTGACGTTTGATTTATTGTCAGACACTTTATAATGAATTTTTTTTTCCTTGTCAAAATGGAAAAGATACACAACTTTTACTTTTTATTATTAATTAAAACTTCTTTAAAAAACATAAAAGTATCATATCTAAACGGTTCCTTTTCTGAATCAAATTTCATTGAAGAAAATAAAAAGATCTTCGTTGTTAAATCTCCTGCTCAAACACAACTACCGCATGAACAAGCCAAGCACACACATACTGGTTCTTTGTTAGTATTAAAATAAGTTGTTTCATCTTAACTATTAAAAATGAGTTCTTTGATTTTCCTACAAAAAATGGTCATTTGACTTTCTCTCTATTTCTTCATTTATGCTACAAACACAAACCCAACCAGACTAAATGCACCAAAATCGCAATTTCTCCCCGTGTGTTATGTGCTTCAACACCCTAATTCTTCATTTATGCTACAAACAATGATTCGGGCGCTTAGAAGACGATCAGTGAAGACGAAGTTGATTAGAAGATTTTAATTTTTTTTTCTTTTTTTCAAAAGACAGCTGATTGCCAAATCTATGAATCAATCATCGAAAAAATGAAATAAATAAAAAATACTTGCAAAAATATATAATAAAAAATGAAAGTAGGCATTATGAATTGAAACGTATTTATTTAAGATTGACATAATGTCAATTCTATGAACACGTTTCATTATGTAGAGTCGCACATAATAACATACACATTATTTATTTATTTATTTACTTATTTATTATTGCTGCAAATCTCCAAACTTGAATCAGTTTGTATATGCACTGCATGAGCACCTACAAAGTAAAAACAAATATATTATATTATTTATATTTTCTTAAAAATACAAAAAAAAAAAGATGAAGAGAAAGTAAATCTACTATATTATTTATATTTTCTTAAAAATAAAAAAAAAAGATGAAGAGAAAGTAAATCTATACACAATTGTTGATGGTAAGGATCATAGCAATATTTTGGTTTTTACCGGCGCCTAGCATTTTTTCATACAATCTTTCACGCACGCATCCCATTTCTCTACTAGTCTTTGTCCAATACATTTTAAGTCACACTTAAATTCACACCATGATCTTCGGATTCCTTTGAGCTTAGTTGGCTCAAATTCTTCAGATGGAGAGTTGCACTCAACATGTGTTACAATTAGCATAATCATTAACATCATCACAACACATTTTCTTATCATGCTTACCTCCATGACTCTTTTTGATTTGTATATTTTAACAATCTCTATTGTAATTTTACTTTTTTGTGATGTTTTAGGTTGTGCAAAAAGACCTTATTTATAGACACAAAAAGTGAAGGTATAAGAATTTTTAAGCGTAAAGCAAAACACATGATAATAATTTTCAAATATAAAAAGTCAAATCAATCTTTATTAGAATTCTCTTTTTAGTTAGTTTTAGGTTTCTTAAAAGACATTATTTATAGCCATAAAGGTGTATGTATAAGAGTTTTCAAACGTAAAGCAAAATACAGGATAACAATTTTCAAATATAGGAATTCAAATTATATAGTATATAAAAGAAAATAAAAATTAATATTAATGAAATCAAAGAATAAAATTTTCATATTTTACAGTTTAACATCAACCAGTATATCTATAACCATCCCTTTCAATTTGGAAAGAAGTTTAAACATATATTTTCTCGAAGCGGAATGAAGTCTTGAAATTAACTTAGATTCATTTTAAATTCTTTAGAAGAAACATTAAAGGCAAATACGATGACACTCTTAAAGTTTGATTGAATATGTACTCATCATCGAGTTATTCAATGATATGACATATTTTTGTATTAATTTGTTTAAGAATAAAGTCAAATTTAGAATGTGTTTTGCCTATTGGATATCGATATCCAACCAAGCTTTAGGGTACCCAATAATTTACCAACATTAAAACTCAAAAAGACTTTGCATAATGCTTACAAATAGAAATTAAAACTTTGATATATAGAAATTATTAGAACTTCATAAACTCTAGACTCAATTTGTGATATGTCTCTGATTTGACGTATTAAACGAAGTCTTGATATCTTAAAAAAAATAAATAAACATCTACATGGGGTGAGGTATATTATATCAGCGAGTTTCCAAAAGAGGTATAAAACATTAGTCTCAAGTTAAATCCTTAGATACAAGAACATGATGCTTTCCGGAAGAGATATATTATATCAGATCATCCATCAGTTATATTTACGCACCAAACTCATTAGTGTTGGATTTAGGATGTGTATTAAAGTCTCTACATTGAATGATAGATAGTCTGAACAAGTGTTTATATAAGTGATCACAATTTTCACTTTAAGCTGGTTTTACGAGGTTATGTTAGACTCAACCACAAATTTGAAGAAGAATCCTATCATATATATATATATATATATATATATATATATATATATATAAGTAGTGGTGTAAAGTTGTATATTATAGAATTATATGTTTTTCTACCGGTTGGATTAGAGTTCAAACTATACGGTGTTTATATATTTTCTTAAATTTCATCTTCTTTAAGAAAACACTCACCTCATCTTTTTTTTCGCTACCTCAATTCAATTTTCTCTAATTTAAAAACTCTACAACGGTTTCTTTATTTTTTTTTGGACCGACGCATTCCCATTGAGTTTGTATGAGTGTATAGTGTTTACTCTCTAGAATGGTTTAGATGCTTGAATGTCACTAATTTAGCCCTCATTTTGTTGCATATGTGGTCTATCTCATGTGGCTAGTTTACTTTCATATGCAAGTCACCATTTCCTATCACTGAATTGGCAAAAATAAAAGGCAAAAAAGTCAAATCGGCTATTAGGGTTAGAGTGTAGAGTTTGTACTCTATTCTCCAATTATAGATAAATAGATAGATAGATAACATATTGTATTTCTTTTAACTTTTTTTTTTAGATTATAATTTTCCCGTTTGGTAAAATAAAGTCGGTAGCTAATAAACTAGTTTTTTAGCCGATAAAGTAGTTTATAATAGATGACTTTTTTTCTTTAAGAATAACATATGACTTATAAGCTAGTATTATCTCTGTTACTAATTATAAGAAAAATTGACATTTTATGTTCATTCAATTAATGATGTATGTGGTCCATATTATGAACCATATACATCATTAATGGTTTAAATGCACTTTTGGCCCCTTATGTTTACCATCGTAGCGATTTTGGCCCCCTAACAAAAAAAATGCAATTTTAACCCCCTAATTTTGCCATGTTTAGGGAAATATGCTCTTTTGGCCCCTTATCTTTACAAAAAAGTTGCGATTTTGACCCCTTTTTTGGGACACGTGGCGGCTTCTCAGTATGGTTGCGAAAATTAGAGGGTCAAAATTGCATCTTTTTTGTTAGGGGCCAAAATCGCTACGACGGCAAACATAGGGAGCCAAAAATGCATTTAAGCCATCATTAATTGAATGAACTTAAAAAGTAAATTTTGTTTATAATTAGAAATGGAGGGAGTAGTTGATTGAATTTATAATGTTTGAAAAAATTAGAGATTTAAGTAGTTTATAAAGATATAATAAAATGTATATTTAATTAATATTTATTTTTTTAATAAAGATTGCCAAGGTAAAATTAAGGTAAAAAGTGAGATAAATAATAAACTTCTTGAATTAACTTATCGATAAACGCTATAGATTTTAACTTACATGTCTTATAAGCTCATATTTTGATAAGACATGTTTTCGAGCTTATAATAACATATGTCTTATAAGTTCTTTTAACTAAAAATGATTTGTTTGATAAGCTTATTTTTCCTAGCTTATATTGGAGTTCGATAATCCAATTCAAGTAGTTTATGACCCCGCTTGGATTAGCTTATTTTAGAGCTTATATGAACAGCTTATGCAAATAAATAAGTTTTTATGTCTTATTTATAAGTTTTTAAGGTAGTTTATGAAAAAACAGCTTATGAAGATACAATTTTTGTTAGTGAGAGCTTATAAATTAAAATAAAAACTTATTTATTTACATAAACTATTTTTCATAAGCTTAAAATAAACTCAATCCAAACATGGTATAGCGTAAAGTGTATAGCTTATTATTATTTATCTCAATATTACTATTGCCATCTTAAAAAATAACTAAATATATCATATTTAGTCATTTTATGTTTATTAGTTAGTTCAACCACTAATTTTACTAAGCACTACAAATTCATTAGTTAGTTATCCGCTATAAGCATAAGTGACCATATCAGCTATCCTAATCATCTTTAAGCTAACTTATTATCTATTCATCATATTTTACTATAAATTCATAACAATAAAACTATAATCTTATGAGAAAATGTCACTTTTTTAATCATAATAGTTTATATGCTATAACTCGAATATTTGAATGACTTGTAACCTCTTCATTTACTTTAGGGAAATACTAACTTGTGCCCTTAAGGCACAAGTTAATGAAACAAATATAGAAATAATTTATTGAAATGTTTGCATTACATTTAATCTTTAACTTTTTAATGAATTAAATGTACAAAACTTTAGAGAATATTTCTTCTTTTGGGTTTCTTATCATGTGTCATAAGGGCACAAGTTAACACAACCCTTTTTTTTAAGGCAATTGTGCGTGCATCTCATTTTAAGTTCTGTCTTTCTATCTCCATTTAATTTTCATAACAAATACTCTATCTTGTCACTATTGCAAACAAAAAAACTATTTTTTATAAACTAAATATGTTAGTCATTCAATGAACTTAAAATGCAATTTTTTTTCTCATAATAATGACCGGAAGTAGTGCTAAACAAACACCACTTAAAAATGATAGCAAGTGAACACTCTTTAAAGAATTTAAATAGTAAATTTTTATGAAAATTGTGTATTCAATGCATTAGAAATTGTAGTATTTAACTTTTTTTTAAGTAATTTGTTATTTTTAAATCTTTTGTAATTCATTCCCGCTGCTTATTTAAATTATTTTTTGTTGTGCTAATTGCTTGGCTAGTGCTTATTTAAACTTTAAATGTTCACTTTCCAATACCTTCTTTTAATGGTTACCGTACACTTTTAATTGTTTCATGACCCATCTCTTCATTTTCCTCACGTAACTAAGCTTGCATTCTCCTATATTTTAATTTCATTCTTGTCTTTCTATCTCCTTTTGTTGTGCCTTTCCTTCTTCCACTCTTTTCATAGTCACAGTCACACACATACAATGTCACTATATATAGTGATAGTTTTGCTTACCACAAACACACAATAGGCCACTTTTTTCTAGCATACTAAAAAATGTACAACACTGTCTCCACCAACGTTCCTCGTACAAAACTCGACCATCTGAGAGTTAAGCTCAATAGTTTTAAACCATACTATCCTAAGCGCGAAATTTTGAATGGTCATATTTCAGAGATGTACTATAGTAAAAATAGAGCCATGGGTTTTTGTGATGCATATAATGCCGCAAAGCGTTCACAGAACAACAAGGAACTATGTGCTGCTGTAGTGCTGTTGGACCTATGATATGTGCCGTTCTAATTAATGTCGAAACCACTGCAAAGTCAGCACTGGAGAGTATAACAGGAGAAGAATATTTAGCACTCCTGCAGAAGCTTCCTTTGCAGTGGCCAAGATTTTCCAAAACAAAACGTCCAACACCAGTTGTTTCTCCAATGGATTGGTCTTCCATCTATGTCTACATTGGTTGTTGTATCGTTGTTCTCTTCAAGAAATTTACTGATGAGGAAAATTACAAGAACTTTATGATTCGTTCTATTCATGAGATGAAGGTAAAAGCTGGATGTGACCCTGCTGATGAAAATTTCGATATTCCATTTGATTATCGGAAAGCAAATGCAGTGAGGACTATGTTTGGTGCTCAGTTTAAATTTCGCTCTGATGCAATTACGCTTCTTGTGAATACCATGAATGATTCCGACACTAGACTTGGTGGTGTGTGCAAGTACCTTTGCAATATGTTATCTTGGTATGAGATGGAACATTTCAATCTTTTGAATGATATGTTGGTTAATCCTCGCTCTCCTGTTCTTCTTGACCCCCGTGTTTTAATTTACGTGAGGTTGATGACTTGACTGAGGCATGTAGTGTTGTTATGGAATGTAATTACCCCCAATTTTATAGCTTTATGGCTATGAATGCAGATCTGTTGATGGTGGAAGCTTCTAGGTTTCCTACTTTCATTGCTGTTGCTAAGGTTCTGTATAGGGGAGATAAAAATTCTTCTACTGTTGAGGATATTTCATTTGCCGTAGGTGCAAATCCGAATACAGTACAATCTTTGGTGAAACTTCACCTCACAGCTATTCCACAAATCTGATGCAGTTGCAGCTCTACTCTATGTTAGAGAATGAAGCCGACAAATCGAATTGAGTGTGATTAGACCAATAACTTAAATCGGTGATGGATTATGTATTTTGATTTTGTTTAACTATGCCTTATGTTAGATTTCATTTTCAGTATTTGCTTTCGGTTTTTTACAAAACTGGAGATTTGTTTTTTAAATCTTAAATCATCTACAAAATTAGTCTTTTTCCCTTTTATTTTTATATATAAAATATAAGGGTCCTTTATCTTTAAGATAACCTTGAAAGTTTTACCTCAGAAACACAAACTGTAGAGAATTACAATTTGCATCATTCCATAATTTCACTTAGAAATTTCAACTCAAACAAGGATAATTCAGCCATATACTTAGGGATGTCTACAAAGAACAAACTCATCTGCTTACAAATTGCATCTGTTTATTTATTGCTCATTTCAACACAAAAAAATACAGGAACACTGAGTTTCACAGTAATCTGGTGCATATGTCATTTAGAAAATTAAAAAGAGAAAAAAGTTATAAGAAACACTATGCCTATATTCTTACATACAGAATTCCAAAGCCACATTTCCCTCAAAAAAAATTTCCAAAGCCACATTCTCCGTGACTGCTACCGTAGCTCAATCAGTGCTCTCTGCACAATTGAAGTCCTTCATTGCTTTTATGGGAAAGCAGTTTTGTGAAGTGTTACCAAGGATTGTACTGTTGATGGATTTGCTCCTGTTGTAGAAATTGATTCGAAAATTTCAATATTGTTGTTATTGACACCCTTTTCCAGCTTATATGCAACTGCTATTAAAGTAGGAAACATTGAAGCTTCCACTTTCAGCCGTTCACAATTAGAAGCCACGCACACAAAAAACCGAGGGTAAGGATATGAAGTAACTTCTGCAATGGCCTCAATTAAATTTTCCACCTCTCTGGAAACTCTAATTTCAAACAGAACTGATTGAGGAATAACCAAAAAATCATTCATGAGTACCAAATGACGCATATCAAACCAAGCTAACGAATTCCCTAAGTTCTAATTTCCGCAAACAGAACCAATTCCTGAACTTTCGCAATTGATTTACTTCAAAAGAAAACTAATTTCATCCTTTCAAAGTATTGAACAAGCACCAAGCATAGTTCTAATTGCATTAGCTTTTTTAAAATCAAATGGAATATCAAGCTTAGCATCAGGATCGCATTTAGCTCTATCCCTAAGTTCGCGAATAGAATTTGCCATGAAAGTGTTATAGTTTTCCTCATTAGTAAACTTCTTGAAAAGGATAAGGATGCAACAACCAAAGTAAACAAGCATTGATGGCCAATCCAATTGACGGTTATTGATATGATCCATTAATATTTTATTGGTCTTGTTAACCGGTGCCCCCGGGGCACTGGTTAAGAAATCTATAAATAGAATTTTTGTCTTGAACATATAAAGGTTTTATACCTATTGCAAACAATGCTGTCAGCACAGAGCTATAGAATTCATAAGATATGTCGTTAATCATAGAACCAAAGCAAGTGCATAACTCCTAGGCCTAAGTTAAATGGAGTATGAAGAATATCGTATACAGTTATTTAGTGTAGATCTGCACATTTTCTATTATCAGCCACTACAAACAAAATTGTCATCCTCATTCTTCGGTTTATTGCATTCTAAACAGAATTTCTTGTTGACACCATAATATGAACCCTTGCAAGGTGCAATGGATAATCGGCCCACTTCATGATCTACATTAACACATTCACCTTATCATTCATGTCTGTTGTGAATCTGTGATAACAAATTTGCCATACTTCAGAATCTCATCTTCTACTACCTCTCTTAAAAACAAATTAATACAAACTTAGTCGATAAAACATACTAACATAATCTTTTCTAACAAAACAAACAATCTTAATCTTAATCTCAACCAAAACAAATTTTCCTCTAATTAACTTCTAAATATCTAAAGAGTTAAAAACAATTTACAATTTATTTTTTCTTTCTCCAATTATGAAAGTTAAAGACCAGTAAATCATAATTTTGTCTCATCTTAATATTTTGACACATCAACATATATTTTCCTTTCTGTGTGTTTTGTAACAAAAGATCATATTTAGTTTATGATGTTCATATGATTTTTTCTTTTTTAGGATGCAATAAAACTACCTTCGTATCTAATTTTTTCTTTTTTAGGATGCAATAGAACTACCTTCGTATGTAATAGAGGGGTTCTAATATTTTTTTACAAAACTTTAGAGTTTTTTTTTTAATCTTAAATCATCTACATAATTAGTCTTATTCCCTTTTATTTTTATATATAAAATATAAAAATATAAGGGTTCTTTATCTTTAAGATAATCTTGAACGTTTTACCTCAGTAACACAAACCGTGAGGAATTACAATTTGCATCATTCCATTATATATACCATGAGCAAGACGGAAATTGATCGGATAATCTCTTCCTTTATTCAAGATACATTCAAACCTTTCAACGATCAATATCGGTCTAAACTTATGGTTTAAAGGATTGATTGATTAAAAACTAATCTAAATTGGAATATAGCAATAAAATTGAGACGAGGTAGGGCAATTCACGTCTGGGATTAGAGTCGTTGACCAAGCATTAAATAATGCACTCTTATGATTACTTAAACGGATTCTAGCTTTACTCGACATTATCACATATCGCTCAACAACATCGTTCGTGTCCAAATGATGTCGTGATTTCTAATGGATCATTTAAATATTGATTTCCCAAACTATTAAACAATCCAATAGTCGATTGCATCGTTGTATTGTCGATTTCCCGAACTATTAAACGATACAAAAGCTTTAAGTTTCAATATTCAAAGTGCTTATCAAAACCTAAATTCCATGTCTAGAATTAAAGTTTTGCTAGATTATTATTCTAACCCTAGATTCAAAAGTATCTTTCAACATCATTTCAAATCATAAATATAACATTAAACACAAGAATAAAATCAACATCAAGTAAAATATTGCTAGAATCATATATTTATGTTTCAAAAAGAGTACTCTCTCCGGTCCTATTTATAAGAAAAAGTTGACTTTTTATATTCATTGTGTAATTAATGTATCTTGTCTAGAATATAGACCAAATACATCATTTATACAATGAATCAAAAAAGTGAAATGTTTCTTATAAATAGGACAGAAGGGTGTACATATTAACTTGATCAAGTACCTCTAACCCCAAATGATAGATTTAGCTACTTACTTTCATAGTAGCATTGCAAAAGTGGAAGAAAAGATGAAGATTCATGACAAGATTCAAGATTTCTCTACAAATCTTGGAAAGAATCCACTTCTAACACTCTTGCTTCATGTTTCTCTCTCTAAAAATGTCCTCTCTCTCTATAAATCGGAAAAATATCAAAAACAACGAATGGGTTTCTCAAAAAATGAGAGAAAAGCTATTTATATGGCTGAATCTGTGCTCGTTCGTTTAAGCAAGCGGAGGACGCTTCAAGCGAACGGCTAGAAAATCTTTCGTTGGTCATTGAGAAGCTGCCACGTAGCCTTATCCTGTTGTACTCGCTTAAGCGAGCTGTAAGCGAGCTGACCTTGTGCTCTCTGGAACTTGCTCGTTTAAGCGAGCTGACTTTGCATTTTTGTTGATTTCTTGGTCCTTACTTGTATTTTCCTGCACAAAAAGGATATAGTAAGGCACATAAAGCATAAATGGCATATTTGCATAAAATTGAAGCTTTTCCATAGATAATCTTGCAAAACAAGTCACTAAAATGCCTAAACTAACACATGAAATATATCACTTTTGAGCATTTATCAAATGTCAGAGGTTCAAACCCCGGCCACTATAAAAAAAAAATCTTTCTATCAAGCATAAGTTTGTAAAGTGCTATTTACAAGTAAAGATAAGAGCCTGGCCTATTATCAATTTTTAATTAATTTAATTTTTTACAAAGTAATGGGAACATTCAAAATAATAACATTTTTTAAAAAGTGAAGAATTTACAATTGTTCCTACTTCCCGTTTCTAAAAAATCTTGTGTTTTTATACATGGAAAAATAAAGAAGCCATTGCAATCCTTTGAAATACTAGGCCAACTAAAGGAACAAAAAGGGAGGGTATGTTTATCATCAAATGGGGTACCTCAATTTCGTATTTGTACTGGTTAGTTTTTTTGTTGATTATTATAATATATTTTGATTCTAATAAAATTTAGTCTATAATCACTAGAATTGATATACTTATACGAAGTCTATTTTAAAATCTAGGCTTAAATATTGCACTCATCTCTGCAAATATGCCTCGTTTAAGTTTTGGTTCCTGTGAAAAAAAATTTGTTTTTTGTCCTTGCAAAATTTTTTGTTTTTTAAAATAGTCTCTGACCCCATTTTTGTGATGATTTGCATACGTGACACATGATGACTGGACCCATTTTGTAGTTTTTGGTCCCTGCAAAATATTTTGTTTTTTTAAACAGGTCCCTACAAA
>Ga0315915_1002973_pt1 | contig 21557 bp, 7 predicted proteins | sample MpolbnodulesMG_FD_207738 | JGI IMG/M metagenome (GOLD analysis project Ga0315915, IMG submission 207738) | Medicago polymorpha root nodule microbial communities from Los Angeles, California, United States - branched nodules | ecosystem: Host-associated > Plants > Roots > Nodule | place: USA... | reverse complement strand
TTCTAATAATATAATCAATTTGATACCTATACATGAAACCATAGTTTTAAAACTCGGCTCGGACCGGCCGGTCGGACCGTGAACCGGTGGGTAGGCCGGTTCGAGCCAACATTTGGATCGATCATGCAGTTGACTCGGTCGGAACCGGTCAAAACCGGTAAAAACCGGTGACTCGGCCGAGTTTTTGGTCTGACCGGTTCTCTATTTTTTTTTTTTTTTGCTTTTAACTTTACAAAAACGACGTCGTTTTGGATTTTTCAATTAAAAAGAAAGAAAAAACTGGAATTAGAAAGGTCAAAAAAGGGTAGAAAGACTCCAAAACCTCAGTCCCTCCATTCACTCCTCTGTTTTCATGTTTTTTATAAATTATTATTGTTGCTAATGACATTAATAATTATATAAATTTAATCCGATTAAATTTATAATAATTAGCCTTTGAAATTATTATCGTTGGATAGATTTTTTATTTTACAGGTGTCATTATTTTAGATTTTAAAGTGACCGAGTCAATCCGATTCAATCCGATTTAATCCGGTTAAATAACTATATAAATTTAATCTAAGACCGAGTCATCTAACCGAGTCATCCAAGTGATTCCGGTTCAGTCATGCGGTTCGACCAATGACTCAGTGGTTCGACCATTGACCCAGTGACCCAGTACCCCTGCCGAGTCGATGACCGAGTCGAATTTTAAAACTATGCATGAAACTCTAATAAATCCGTGCATCGCACGGGTTAAAATCTAGTTGGTCTACACAAGACAAGATTGGGGACACTCCTTGTGGGTGGAAGTGGAAAATAGACAAAGCACGTATACTAAGGGATGACCCTTAGTAGTGAGAAGTGAGTGTGTTGGTGCCTTCACAGACTCGGTCTTTAATGTGGACCGTTGTTTTGCCATCTTCCACTTAATTTATCGTGTCATCATTTGCTATATGTGATGCCAATGGGGTCCACTTCCCATCATTAATCTTGATTATCTACTTTAATCAATCGCTATATTATCACTCTTTTCTGAAAACTTGTTAAATATAATATCTTGATTAGTACCTATCTTGTGTGCTTGGAACCCAATTTGTTTCTTATAATGGCCCCTTATATGTATGTGATGCTTATCTTGTATTTAAATAATTCAACATAATCTTATGGGTGTAATTTCTCACATAATAATGTTGATGAAGGGCAATGAGTGTAACTAAATCACGAATTATAAAACTTAACCTCACAACCATCTTCATGATCAAGGCTGTAATTTTTATTTTATTTTTTATAATAATCATGTTATTGTACAAAATATGCATTAGTTTTATGGCTGATTAATCTTTATTGAATAATCTAACTTGTCATCTTTAGAGGAATTTCACCTTTCAACCACATTTTTTAATTATAAAAATTGAACCTAAGACCTTGCTTAAAGTATTTGAATCCAATTCCACCTCGAATCTCTATGATACTAAGTTGTCGGCGATCATAATTGGATTAGAGTTATTTTATTAAAAAAAAACTCAAATACTGCAAGCTTCATGTCTATCACATATTTTTAAACCTCTTTTCCCAACATTCAATAATAATTATTTTCGATCTATTTTAAAAAGATGGATAGTTTAACATAAATATATCAATAATTTTGATTAGAGAAGTGCATTAACATATTTTAACGATCTATTTTCGACAATCACTTTTCAATGGAATGAAATTCATATGAATTTCGGCATTTTAAAAATAGCTCTCACATAAAGTATAAAGTGATGACTGATGACACATGCATCATTTCATCTATTAAGATATGAATTGTTGGAAAGAGGGTGTTAACAAATGTCTACTTCGTTTGTCAAGAACAATGGCTAACTAGTAGTAATAAAAAATCTCAGAAATTTTCATTAAAAAGTTAAACAATAGTGTTTATGCTTTTTATATACAACAACATAGGAACCAACACAGTGACTCATTTTTGACAAATAATTAAATCCTTAATAATGATTTTAGAGTTCATTTTCAACTTTGTTTCTGAAACAGCGTATCTGTAGATATGACAGCCAAAAGCGGTCCATTTTATTTGTAAATAAAACTTTTGCTTTGGACCTAAAGAACAAATTGCTATTTAATAGTACTATTAACTTTTTTTAGAAAATATCTCTGATAGTTTTGTAAAATAGTCCAACTTAAAAACTCAAACAACATTATTGACTATTTTTCAAAATATTCTTTCATGCCAACTGTGAATGAGTTAACTGAAAGTAATTAGTCTTCTACCAAGTATCAAAATTCAAATTCTAGTAGGAAAAGATGTTCATGTTCAACGTCTCTCTAACATGATTAGTTGAGGGGGACATTTGAAGAAAGAAAAAAATGTCTCTCGTGATAATAAAACAACAAGTTCAACTTAAAGTTCTCATAGTATTATTATTAGCTTTAAAGAAAAAAACCAAAGGTTCTTATGTGAACAAAAGGAAACCTAGAACGTTTAAATAATATGACTTGAGTCTCCTCTAGTTTAACTAAGGTCTTGAGTTTGAATCCAACTTTAAACATGCAAAATCGTTAAAATTCGATGGATTAGTCTCATAAAACTCGATAGATTAGTCTCTACAATTTTGCGTAGAAGATACCCAGTTTACACTAAAAAAATATTAACAAAAAGGTCAAATTTTAAACTTTTACTTTTTTAAATGAATCTCTCCTAAAATCTATTTTTTTAAGGATCCTAAAATCTATTTTAAATACAAGTTTGGAATTGCGTTGGATATTCTTTAAATACATGAATAGAACGAAGTTACTAATTTGAGCTTTAATGTAAACGTGAGTTTAATTGCTTAAAAACCTCGTAGCAGAAACAATAAATCTAACTCATTTTGAACCTCAAAGTAAACACACTAAATCACTCATTTCTAAATCGGTCCTGGTATCAAGACTGATTTAAAAACTGAATAAATACTTATATGATTACAACCACTAATAAAATTCATTAATTTAAAGCATACAAAACCTATAAGTACTTATCATTTAATTAGTTAAAATATCACATCATTTAAATTTTTCTCCTTTTAACTTTTTGTCATTTGTGTATACATATGTTCAAAGAAAAATTGTTTAGAGTTGTGATCTAAATCATATATAGTAAACGACATTATCCTTTCTTTATCTTTTTATGAGTGTGCCTTTTTCAAATACTAAATGTAGACTTTGGGTCCGTTCCTAAAAATGGCTTTCCTTCTCCAACTGTCATTCCATTCTTCTCCTATTCAATGACTTAATACAGCAACAAATCTAAACCATTTTAACTTTAAGTTGGTATCGACGAAGAGCAAAGAAAAATCATTCATTTTGGTTCAACATTATAAAAAGATAAGATCACATAACATATGGTCATTAAGCTCCTTAGGTTTATTTTTTGTTGCAACTTTCAATTTTTATCATTTAAAATAAACCATTCAAGAGAGTAGAAGATCAAGAAACCAGTTCAAAGACATAATCTTTGCGTTATAAATCTAAAACTTACTCAACAAAACACCCCACTTATTTTTAATGTCTTGAATGGTTGATTTTGAATGATCAAAATTGAAAGTTGCAACACAGGGAAAACTTAGGAGGGTTGGAATGTGGTTTTTTTAATAGGGAACCAAAATCTCAACTAGTGTAAAGTTAGGGAGCAAAAAATGTGTTTAAGCCTACTTTAAATTGTAAATTCTCATTTTTTTCCACAAAAAAATTATGACATACAATTTAATTACTCAAAGCAAAATTATACCTCATATAATTTGGAATAGAGAGTAAAATATACAAAAGTTGAGAAAGAATTAATATTTAGAGGACCTAAAAAGAGATGAAGAAGAAAATAGAAATGGAAGAAGATATCATTCTTTTATTGTCCGTCCAACTCAAAGTGTCTTATCTATCTATCCATTTATAGGATCAGTATTACATGGAATTACCAGGTTCATAACAAGGGACCTAGATCTCATGTTGTAACTGCGTGACACACTAGTTAATCTCAGTCATAGAAATGTGATTCAACAGTTTCAATCTGTTTAGATAGTTTTCATACAGTTTAATTACAGCCACTGATTAGAGATCAGACGGCTGAGATCTGTTACAGCAGGACGCTGTAACAACACCAAATCCTGTTCCCATAATAAGGACTAATAATATACCTTGACAGCACTCCGGCAATCACAATCAAGAACAACTATCATAAAGTAAAAGACTACGGGAATATTTGATATGTAAAGGCATGAGTTTCAACGTGCAATTACAAATAATCTTTTTGAAAAGAAAAAAGAAAACATTAACTAAGTGATTGAGATTAACTGATTAATAAACTTCTCTAAATATCGAACATTTAGAAAAAAAAATCAATTCTTAGGTGGAATAGTTCTAGATCAGATTTAACGTAGAGTCGAACTCTAGATTATTCTAACTCAATTCCCTAAAAACTAGAGGTTAAAAAAAAAAGACATCAATTACAAATTTAACAAGTGTCTTCTAATATTCCCCTTACGGGAACTATTTGACATCCCTATTCAATACTATGCGCCACCTTGTCCATTTGTCCCCTTCATTATGTTATTCTCTCAATTTTCTCCCTCGTTGGATCCTAAATTGAAAATCATAAATAATATTGAAATTTGTGCAATAATTGCCTCAGTCTGGAGCAATGACTCGAACTCATGAATGATAAATTTCTCTTCATTTGTTCATCTCTAGTGGGAAGGTAAAGAACATACACCAAAATGTCATGGTGGCGCTATAGATATGGTGCTCTCCCGATAGAAAAAAGTATAATTCTTTTTAGATCACACATGTGGAGCTCAGAGACTTATATGATACATGCTCCTCGGTTATTAACTATAAACAAATCTTAATTTTTTAAATTTATTTAATTAATTATGTATGTAATCTATATTATAAACCACGTGTATTATTGATTTAATGAATCTAAAAATCAAAATTTACTTATAATTGATAACAGAGGGAGTATACAAGAGTGATATATAAGAAAATTGGATGATTCAAGATACTTACATTTAACATAAAATATATAAATACATACTAAAATAATATGGTAGTAACATGTATTATTTATTTATTTATTTATTTTGCTTTTAGATTAGTGCCCAAGACATACTAAAATAAACATACACATGGAGGGGGAATATGTCGACATTGACTAGAACCTAAAATTTAACATAAAATATCCTCACAACCAAATCACTACTTCATAGTTTAATTAATATATTATGTCAATATACAATTATTTTACACGTGCATTCAATAATGTGTTCTCATGTCAATTAATGAATATGACAACTCAAGTGTTTTTATATTTATTAATTGACTCGACAATACGTTATTTGATGCATGTGTAAAATAATTATACACTAGCATAATATACTAATTAAATTTCATTATATCTCCATGAACTTAGCTCAGTTGATATGAACATTGCATAATATATGAAGGGGTCGGGGTTCAAACCTCAGACACCCCACTTATTATCCTTAAAAAGAAAAATTTCTAGCTACTAGGCTATATGACAAAAAAAAGGGTTAAATAAATAAATGGCCCCCCTAAATATACCGGCATTTGATTTTAGTCCTCATAAAATATTCCTTAGGCTTTTTAGTCTTCCAAAATTTTTCATCCATGAAATTAATCCCTACTTTTTAGTCAACTCATGTCTAACCTTCATATTTTTTAATGAAATTTTGTAGCAGAAAATTATGACAATATTTTTCAAAAAAAAAATAGTTTTTTTTTATTTAAGAAAACATGAATTTAACATGAATTTTTTAACATAAAAAATATAAAAATTCATATTTAATTCATGTTTTGTATATTTAGATAGACCATTTACTTATTTAACCCAAAAAAAGTTATTCCATCTTTAAAATCACACAAATTGATGACTTTTTCTCCGAATACAAAATACTCCTTAACCTTAGACATTTTACAAAATTCTACATGCAACAATGATTTCTTTACAAAAACGTCCCTATTTAATTTAGGTTTAAATATATTTTTCGTTCCTATAAATATAGCAAATTTTAACCTATTTTACTAAAATTTTCTAATCTTTATTTATTTATTTTACTAAAAATAAACGAAATCTATTCATTTAAATTGATATAATACATTGATACAATACAAATTCGCTAAGAACAAAAATGATGAATATATGAACGAACACACAACATCTATGAGAATAACATAAAACGGCAACGTACATAAGCATACATATATGACTATATTCAAGGGTTTAGGAACTAGTATGACAATTTGAACCAACCAAACATCGTAACAAGACAGGAAAGACAAACAATGTAGTATTGATTTGTTACAAATACATCCATTATTGTACATTTGAATAAAATATTTTGGTATGCCATATAGGTGTACTGATGACTAAATTTGGCAAGTGCACCAAACCGTTCTAAGTAGTAAAGTAGTAATTATCGTCTCCACAAAGATTGTCATTTCAACGAGGCAATTAGCTAGACTTATTAATTAAAGTAGTTAATTGGGGGGATTCTGCAAGTTCGATTTGACTACGCAAATATTAAAAGGGAGTTGATTTAAATTATTAGAGGCGATTATGATTTTTTGAATCCTCTCCACCTCTTTGTTGGACTTAGTCCAAATATATTTATCAGTTAAGAAATAAGGATTATATCAAAGTGGTTAGTTCGTGGGACAAAATCCCTGCAGCTGTTATGTTGCTCTTCATCACCCTAAAGGTCATACATGCAATAAGGTAAATGTTCTTCACTCCTCAAGGTTTTCGTACATAAATTACCTTTTTTCGCTGTACTTGAAATGTTTCCCCAACTTATAATGTCTTTAAAGTCTTCTTGAATATTGATAATCTTGATTCCATATCTTCAAAATGATAATCTTCATTCCATATCTTCAAAAACTTCTACGAGGTGTCTTGTTTGCCAAATTACATGACTTCTCAATAAAAACTCAAAACACCGATGAAATTGTCTGGTTCAGGAAAGAAACATAATTACATGAATCAATTGAAAACATTACAAAATGTCCTTTAAACCATGAACAACTTTTCTAAAACTCCTCTCTTATGACTCACTTGTCTAATAAAATAACTCAAAAACATAATGAAAATAACGTAAGATGACCTGCCATCATCTACTATAATTGAAATAAAAATATTAATTTTAAGCATGAATAAAAAAGTTTTTTGTGTGTGATTATATTGGGATTCTCGTAATACTTAATGTAACCTAAAAAAAATTCTAATTACAAATTCATTGAAAAAAGGAGAGATCTTTTTTATTTAAATAATAATATTTTATATAATTTTATTTAAAATTCACGTTTATGGCCTTTTTAGATGCAAGACCACTTATGATCAGTTGGCAGAGCCTTTCAAAAAAATTTCAATCTAGAGAATAAAAATTCTCTTCCTCTTTGTAGAATCATGATAAGAGAATGAGATATAAAAATCATACGCATTGTTCAATTTGATGAATGAATTAGACAAATTTCTTATCATGTTTCTGGGTACAAAATGTCATGTCTTTTTGGGTGCAAAAATATCATGTTTTTTTCATTGTACAACATAAAGTGATAAAACTACAACGAACATAACTTTTTTATCGTATATAACAAAATATTATGATATTTTATATATAACAATGTTATGTTTTCCCTAAAAAAAACAATGTTATGTTTAACATTTTTATTTATCTATTTATATCTTAAAAATGCATAAATACATTGCGTTTTCCAAGAATCTTACATTTTTTTAACCAATTACATATATACTATTCTATTTTCTCTAAATCAAAACTTTTTCAATATAGTTTTGTTTGTTGGTCCTATGATTAAGTTTATATTATTAGTCCTTAAAATAAAGTTTATATTATTAGTATAATTATATTAGTTTGGAATTTGTTGTCAAATGTGTGATTCTTTCTTCTTCTTTTTCATTTATAGGGGGATTTTGCTATAAAATTTTTCACTGAGTTTGTCTCGCCAATTTAAATTTCCATATTTTGTATAACCTGAAAATGAAAACGATCTTCTTTGTAGCATCACGATTATAGAATGATTCGTATGAATCATACAAGTTATTAACTTTGATGAATGAGTTATAACACATTTAACATCATATTCTTGTTGGCTAAAATATTTCAGGTTTAAGTCATTATAAATATATTTTTAACATTGTTCCCTAAAAAAATCATATATTTTTAACATTGGTATCTATTATTTGCATCTTAAAAATGCAGAAATACATCGTGTTCTTCATAAATCTTATATCATCTAACTAGATGTATATAGTCAATTCTTTCTCTTTAAAATAAATACCTTATCTTTGTTGGTCTTAAAATTAAGTTTATATTATTATTACTAGCCAAAGTACAGGCACTCACGTGCCCGTCTTTCCACTCTTTTTATTATGCTAACGATTGAAAATTATAAACGATATTTTTTGATGAAATTTTGATTTTGATTAAAACTAAAAATATAAACGTTTGTTGCTTTCAAGTTGTAACAAATCAAACTAAACATCTATTTTAACGACACAAACAATAATACAATATAACAAAAAAAATTATGAACGATATTTTTATTATTCACATGTCTGTCTTTCCGCTCTTTTTATTGCTTTAACGTTTGAAAATTATGAAAGATATTTTTTTATGAAATTTTGATTTTGATTAAAACTACAAAAATATAAATGTTTGTTGCTTTCAAGTTATAAAAAATCAAACTAACCATGATTATTTATTTCAACGACACCAACAATAATACAATATAACAAAACAATATAATCTAATCTTTTTTAATGACACCAACAACAATTTTATCATAGAAAAAGTTGTTTAAAAGTATAATTAGAATAATAAAAAAGTAAGTATAAATATATTATCAAGTTTGTTACACTTTTTAAATGATAAAGGAAAAAAACGAGACATATCATGTTTGTTATATTTTTTTTAATATTTAAATTTAATCTTATCTATTTGTACATGTGTTATTTGTATTGAAAATTGAGGATATTTTTGGAAAGAGAAAAGATCAGCCCAAAAGTGCTGAAATGGTTTTTTCTTCTTCTTTATATTGAGGATATTTTTGAAAAGAGAAAAGGTCAGCCCAAAAGAGCTGAAAATGGTTTTTTTCTTTCTTTATATATAGTATAGATTATTATTAATATTATTTTGAATTTTCTTTCTAATATGTGACTTTTTCTTTTCATTTACGAGTGGATTTCGTTAAAAAAAAATTTGTTATGGAGTAACCTACCAATTTAAATTTATATTTGTCCATTTAGAGAATTAAATTGGTGATTTTTTTAAGTAAAAGAAAAATAAAATTAAATAAAAAGAAAGAGATACAGAGACGGGGGACATTAGACCTAACTCAGATACTGTTTGAAAAATTAGACATAAAATTATCATTAAATAATAAATCTAAGAATAAATATTTACACGAATAAATTGACTATAAATAAAATAAATTGTGTATAAGAAACTTTTCGATCTTAACGACTGAGGTGTGCAAAAACATTGGCGGCTTAAGAGTGTTTTACCACCACGGATAAGTTACCCGATGCGATCGATCTCATAGCCGTACTCTTCAAAATACAACAGTCACTTCGTGTTTGCGCCGCATATGAATTAGCAAGGTCTCAGAAACCACTTTTATATGCTAATTATTTTAGAGATTTATATAAGAGTATTTATAGGTATATGGGAAAGAAGTTAAACTTGTATCTATTTCCCTACAATTTATTTTAAAGTTTTGGGTGTTTTCAAGAGTCTGAAATATCAATGCATAAGCACTAGTGTCTTATGAATTAGCATATAGAGCAAATGAAATTTGATTCACTAGAATATCAGTGAGATTATAACATCTATAAACCTCATTTCGTATGTGAGTCTGTGATCTGATCACTCACATTGATATATTATCACAAGTTTGCTTCAATAAATTCTAAGCAACAACACCTTCACATAGGAGAAAATAAAATATACATTTAGATTTATTATACAGGTCTACTAGAAAAATTTTCCAAGCGACAATCCCCCGACATTGAATAAATATTTATTCAAGTCTGCTTGAATTTTCAAGTGACGACGCTCCCACATTGTGGAAAATAAATCCACACATAGGTAAATCCAACATCATTATATTATTTTAATACAATGGATAATCAATAATATGACACCAATATTTTAAGGTGAATCATAATATATATCATAATATTTAGCAAGCGCAACAAAATATATTCAGGTCTGCTTAAATTAATATTAAGCGACAACATAACATCGATTGCACATGTTTCATTCATGCATGTCATATATGTATCTTCACGCTTCAATAGCAACTAGTTTAGTGCATCACTTAAATAACAATTAGTGCACAATACAATAGTGGATAACTAAATCACAATAATATATTACCACCGAGTGAAAAAACAAAATATAAAGGAGATAATTAAAAGTATTTTCAAGTTTCATCTCATGTCCACATACCAAACACATTATAATTAATTATATGCATATTATATATATATAGTTAATAACAACATAGAAACAAATTTCTCCAGAACAATATATTTCAATGAGATTTCATCATATACAAATGAAACGTTACTTTACACATCTGTTCAGGGGCTTGATATGTAATATATAAACAATTTACTGAAACATCAACCAATTAGATTAACAATCTAAAAGCTCTACATATTTTCAATACATTTTATATCAGTTTTCAACTACTCATGTTTGTATCAAATCTATTAAGCATATAATATTTCATGAAATTTAGTTTTTAACATGATAAATCAATGTCTTTATATTGATCGATCATAACAAAGAGTAATGCAATAAAATAATATAAGGCCTTGTAGAAACTTAAGTTCAAAACTACCGGTGATAAGTCACAAACAAACAAGTGCTTAATTTGCATCAGATTTTCAAAATGCCTATATTTAATGAAAACAATGCTATATTTCTAATTAAGTAAATCATAAATTTTCAACGTGATTAAAGATATCATACAAGCTCAAATAATTGAGCAGAAAAATGCACCAAGCATATGGTTGTAATTGAAACAAGTAATTTTAATTTAACGATAAGTAAAAATAGAGTAGATATAACCTGAGTGATATGTATCTAATATAATTTGCAGAGACATTGTTCCCCATTTTTGTGAATAGCGACCAATTCACCAAGCACCAATTCACCAAGCACCGTTGAAAATTCATATTTAACAAGGATCCTCCAATTCACCAAAACAAAACATAGTTAGATATTGAGAGTAAAAAAAAAAAACAAGACTTTGTTAATTAAAAGAATAGTGGTTTTATAAGGAAACAAAACGACCCAAAACAAGCCACGCCGTAGTAATTTCCCATTCACACTAAATAAATTCAAAAAGAATTTGTAACAATTGAACTTTATAATAATAATTCTATGCCAACAAAATACTCTTAAGATTGTTGAAAAAATTAGACGTAGAATTATCATTAAATAATAAATCTAAGGATGAATATTAACACAAATAAATTGTCTCTAAATAAAATAAATTGAATATAAGAAACTTATCGGTCTTTATATAGGTTACCTGATGCAATTGGTCTCATAGTTAATGCTCTCCAGGATACAACAATCACTTCTTGCTAGCATCACACATAAATTCTCAAGGTCTAAGAAACCACTTTTGGATGCTGATGAGAAGTTAAATAGTTAGAGATTTACATAGAAGTGTTTGTAGATATATGAGAAAGAAGAAGAACTTGTATCTATTCCCCAGTGTTCTGTTACTGCTTTTTATACGTCAAAATAATTGTGACGTGGTAGAACTATGATTCTTATAGCTTAGGATTGTTGACCATAATGGTAAAATAAGTTAATGAAATTAACTAGAAAAGAAAAAAAGTGTAACGACAAAGTCAAAACAAAAAAAATATAATTTTTAATAATAAAACTAATTATATTAAAAATAAATTATTACTACAATTCCAATAAAAACAACTCAAACGGGAATAAATGGTGAGAAAACATAAATCTGCGTGCGGGCGCAACCCTAATATTTCACAACTAAAATTCACTCATCACGGGTGCAACTAGTGAAAAAGCTGAAGAGTGAACATTTGTGCAAAAAACAATTAGGGTTTTAAACTGACGAATGATCAACCACCAACACTGCACCAAAATCTAAGTGCCAACAACTCATCAGACGCGTAAGAACTCATATCAATGAATGAGTCGAATACGTTAGTAATCAAAGAAACACTTTTGAACCCATATGAGTCCAACACACGTTAGTAACCAAACAATAATAAAACTAGACCCTTTTGAGTTTATGAAACCGAACACTGCAAAAGAGGTTACATCTATTACCACCCAATCTCTGAACAAGAATAAAAACACAAAATTAGAAAAATAACAACAAACAACACAATAACAACCGTATGAAAACAAAAAGAGAAACAAGATAATCTGCAGATCTGAAAGAAACCAGATAATTTCTCCGTTGCTAATTATAAGCAAATTTAAATATTTAGGTTCATTCAATTAATAATGCATGTGGTCCATAATATGATGGTCCATAATATGAACTACATACATAACTAATTGAATAAACCTAAAAAAAAAAAAAATCAAATTTGCTTATAATTAATAACAGAGGCAGTAACAAATGCCTGTGGATGACATCAACCAAATAGAAAATTTAAAATTAATGTTTTTCATTAAATATTTACCATTTGTGGAATCATGTGCCCTTAGGACATATGTTAGATGATCCTTAGTCTAATTTACTAAAACATCTTTATTAATTGTACTTAGTAGAGTAGTTAAGTGTAATTCAATAAATTTATATTAATGAAAAATATAATAAATATCGCATTGATATTCTAAAACGACAATTATTTGGAGACAAAGAAAAAAATATTAAAGCTACGATTAGGATGAGACGAAGGTAGTACCATGTATATCTTCTCTCCAATTTTTCGGTTTTAATTGAAAATTCTAGTTCGTAAATATTAATTCTGAGTCTGATGAAATTCAATTGAGCTGCACATTCTCTCTAAGAATTTTAATGTTGTTATATATCCAAAATTAAGATAAAATCTAAAATTGTAGTTAAACTAAAAGAGACTCATATCACGGCTCTTGAGATGAAACTAGTGTCACACTCATCAATTAAATCAGCACCATTGTCTTAGTGAAGGGTTGATGCGTAAGGATAGATATGTGAGTTTTCTAAACTCGAGAAATAGAATTCTATTACATAAAAAAAGATCATAAAATTAAAAAATCAACATGAAAGTTTGAAGTTTTTTCACAAGAAAATCATCATATTTTACCTCATGAATAACGCCTATAAATAAATGGGTATGACCAAAGGTTACTCACTCATACCCTATCTATCTCTCTCTCTCTCTCTAGTCTACAACCTTTTCACGTGTCTCTCCTTTTCAAACTTCTGTTCTCTTCTGACCTTATTTCTTCACTCTGTTTCCTAGGAAAAGCAAAAAACCTCATTTGCAAACTTGTTTATAGTGGCGGTGGTTAATGTTTCTTTGTTGGTTTGTCTTTACATAAAAGTCTAACATTGTTTCAAGGATTGAAGCAAAAAAATGGAAGGAAGGAAACAATTTGGTTCTTCTTCTTCTTCAACTTCTTCTTTCACTTCTGAACTCTTTGGTTCCAATGACTTGCATAAATCCTCTGCTTCTGGAATTTTTGACTCTATTTTCTCTCCATCTTCCAAGGTTTTTTGTGTTTTCAATTGTCTTTGTGTTTGTTTTAGTTTGACTTTGTGAACTCTAATTCAATGCATTTCTCAGTTGTTTGTTATGTACTATTCCTCGGATACTGACATGCCGGCACAACTAATAATTTGAGAAAATCACATAATTAAGTGTAATTATATTTGTTATATGTTGTGTCGGTGTCAGACACGACACATGTCAAATATCGAGACACGCCTAATCCGAGGAGTGTTCGTGCTTCATAGATTATTATTCTATAGTTTAATTATCATTATGGTTTTGTATATTTATATGATTTGTGTTGAAGCAGTTTTGAGATTTTCATGGTTTTGTGATGATTTAGGTGTTTGGAAGAGAATCTCTGCGCTCAGCAATGAATGGAAAAACTGCAACTGAGGGATCAAACTCCAAAATTGGTACTCAAGGTTGATGTTCTCTGTTTTTATGCCTATCTATTTAAAGATATTTGCATGTTATATCAGTTGTTTGGATTATTCCAAAATGAGGTTTTGATAAAATCGCGTGTTGTCAAATAATAGACGTAGCCGAATTTGAACAAATCGCTATTGTTCTGTGATATGCTAGTTAGTACAAATTGTTGTCAAGTAACAGCTATAGCACTATAGGGTAGCAGAATTTAAATAAACGACTGTTTTCCGCGATTGACAAGACCGACAAAATCACATAGTAACACTAGCACCTTTCTTGTTGGCCCTATTTTCCTTGATCTCAATGTTTAGAGTGTTAGTGATTCAATTTTCACTAACTTACTTATATCTATTTAATGATTAAATTCTATTATAGCTTTTGATTGATTTATAAAGAATCAAGTAGTATAGTTTTTATAAGGGTTTATTAATGCTTTTTTTTTTCCATTGTCTTGGGTTTGTTCTCAATGCAGATTACATCAGTAAGGGAAATGATGGTGAAACTCAGAACAAAACAAATAAGGATATGAGTTATATTTATCAAGAACAAAGAGTTCAACCATGTCACCTCAGCTCATCAATCTATTATGGTGGCCAAGACGTATACTCTCGTCCTCAGAGTACACGAGGTTCAGGATTGAACACTATGGTAATTGCATTTATTAATATTATTTGTGTTTATAATATATCCGACGTTGTATAAACAACTTAACCAACATTGGTATAGATGTGTGTCTGAAAACACCATTTCTACTATAATCCTTGCTAACTCAAATAAAATGTAACATTTTTTTTAATGATAGAATGAGTTAACTAGATGAAGTATTTTTCTTCTATGCTTTTAAGTTAGATGGTCATGCTTAAATTAGTCCTAATGGCTAGGATGATTTCTGAATGGGACAACGACACTTTTTGAATCGAATAATGGTATTTTCTCTATGGCTCGGAATGACTAACATGATTTTTACTTTATCAGTACAAGAAAGATGGAGGAGAGGATGATTCAGGAAGCGCGTCAAGAGGAAACTGGTGGCAAGGTACGACATATATTGTCTAATAGATTTGTGGTGTAAACTTTGTAGTTGGCTTCGATGTCATGAATTTCTCACCGATTTCCTATGCTGTAACTTGTCTATAAACAGGATCTCTCTATTATTAAAAGAGTACACTTGCCTAGGGAAATATGATCCTCAAGGTATACGAGTTTCTGATCCAAACAGTAACCAAAATATGCGATTAGTTTTCATTTATTAAATTCATAAATTAATGATTCGGCCAAGTGGATTTCATGAAGACTATGAAAGGTTTGATATCAACTTGGCCAAATCAAGAATTTGGTATGTACATGTAATTTACGGATTTGAGTTTCCTGATGCCACGAGACCATGCAATTGGGAAATCTACGCTGCGCAAATGTGCGATTACTTGACTACAGGGAATCCAAATCCGTGATTAACATAATCCTGACCATGTTTTGAAACTGCTAGGTAAGATGTGTTATTGATCTGTTGTATGCATTTTCGCAGATAAATAGGAAGATATTGTGACAGAATTGTCCATCTTTAGTAACATGGAAGGTAACATTGTACTGCAGTGACAAATTTGTGAATGGCTAGTTGCTTTTTCCAGCCAAACAACAGAATCACAATATGAACCTATAGTTATAGTTATTATACATATTTCATTCTATTTTCCTGTACAGAATAATGTACTTAGTCATGATATTGTATAAGTTGTATGGTATAGGAATATATGTATTATCAGGTACTTTTATGTGGCTGATGCTAGCTTTTGCATTAATGGGTGAAGCTCTATTTTTAGTGGTTTCCCCTATATTGTAATTTCTATTTTATATATATATGTGTACTTTATGAGGGTAATTTTATGAGTATAATTCCCTCTACTTTATTAGTATTTTGTTCTTTAATATATTTATTTTTTTTCTTAATAGTTTTAACTTGCTTCATTTTTTAATTTGTATTATACATACCCTCTTCTGATATGCAATTTTGTTTTTGTAGAAGCTTTTTGACTATATAAGTAAGATAAACTGTCAAAAAAAAAACTATATAAGTATAAGATAAGTTTCTTTTCAAGTTAATCATCAATCAAGTCTTAAAATTGTCGTAAAAAAAAAAGTCTAAAAATTGTAGAGGTTAGACATTTTGATCTTTGAAACTAAGATAATCTTATTATAATCATTTTGAAAATTTAAAACCATCAATGACTCAAATTGACATGTTAAAAAAGGTTAGTGTACATAATGACTTAATAATCATTGCGTTGATATTCAAGTGTGAATGGTAGCCTCACATCGATGATGAAAGAGTTTAATAATGGAATATATAAGAGAAATGATTTATATATTCAACACCTTAAGATTTTGGATAGAAATGTGGTGTCAAAGTCTATTGGTCATCCTAATTATTTGGCTCGCTGTTGCTCTTGCTGTTCCCAAAACATTCCTACAAGTGATATCAAAGGATCGATTCCTACAACTTTTTTAAAACTAGGAACCTTAGCATGGTTTAGGTACTTATGATTCTTGCAGGAAGCATCTTTTGTTAAATTTTCTCCTTTAAAATTCACTAAAAAACCAGCTGAGAATCATATGTGAACAATGTGATATCCATGTATTTTTGTTTTTTGACACACTTAAATTATCTAGTTTATGCCATCACTATATATTCTTAAGTCATTTTTAGCTACACATTCACGGGTTGTAGATGATGTAGTACTACTAAGAATAATAAAATATTCTTGAAGAGTGTCAAAAGTTATAGATTCATGAACCATCTTTATTACACTATGAAAGCCAAAAATATTTCCACACTATGCTATAAGTTAAAAAAACCTTCAAAGATAAAGTGTGGTCCACACCCTATGAAGCATACTTATCTAGAAACATGTACAACACAGTTGGTTACTAACGGGCTTGTCTACTCTAGTTCTTATCCTAGCCAGTTTCTTGAAAATATGCTATTTATTTAGACCGATTCTTTTATAACCCTATGAGTTTCTCGCACGTCATATGCAGTTTGGATTATAGAATACGAATGACAACATCCTATAAAAACCTCTGAAGAAACACGTTGAAATATTTTGGATAGGAAAAGTAATGACCATTTATTTATGTACTATGTTCAAAGCATGATCCATCTCATCTATATCCTTATCAATCAATGGTGGGACAAATCCTGTAGCGGTTTCTGTGTTTGGTTGTTAAGATTTTCTACTTTTCTTCTTCTTGGTACAATGTTAAAATAAGTATAGTACTTGATAGATATACAACTACTATAGTTGAGCATATGTACTATAAAATGTCTTGCTGACGCATGGGAACTCTAATATTCTTCTGTTTCAAGTAAAAATTTAGGAAAGAGTTATTTGACTTTGATATATTCGTTTATGAATTCCTGGGTCTCCTCTTGCATGGTGCAATAACCGTAGGGACCGTTAGATTTTTTCTTTTTAAATCTAACGATTTTTACGGCTGTTGCACCGTGAAGTTGTAGGTGGACGAATTCACATGTCTTCATTCATCTCTTGATTTCCTTAATCCTTTTATTCTTATCTTATATGCTTCAAAAGCAGGAGGGTGTAAGAAGATCCCAATACGTATCAAACTACTTTTTTTATAGACTATTGATACTTATTGATACTAATTTGCTAAGGAGTGTTTAAGGGAGTAGAAAATGTCATTCTCTTTGTTTGCATGGAGGGGAAGGGAAAGATTATAGTTTTTGATAAATTTGAGAGGGAAGAAAAAAAATGATAGGCAATTGTTGCATTCTCTTTAAAATTGAGAAATTAATTTTGTTAGAATAGTAACTTGATAGATACCGAAGATAAACGAAACGATAAACACAAACAATGAAACACAATGTTTGGTAATGAAGTTCGGCCAAATATGCCTATATGTCTCCGACTAAAGAATTATCATCTCTAAATAAAATTAGGGTTTACATCAGTACAACTCATATTTAAATACTAAGATCCGAACTACAACAATATTCTGAATTGTACGCGCTTGAGCCATACCTAGCAAATTTAAATTTTGTAAACTAAGTGGACTAAATTATCCTTATCTATTTTATTTTATCTCTTACTTATAAATGTTAATCCGTCTCGCTATACTTAACCTAATTTTTCCCTCCACACTTTCTCTTACCAACGTCTATGCTTCTTAATATTATCAAATACTATATGACAATCATGACATTCATCTAAACTATTTTGTTATCTATTACCATCAAATATTACCTTCGATATGACCCGTGCGTTAGCACGGGTCGATGGTCTAGTAATTTTAAAATTGTCCTTTGCTAATCATTCATATCATAAACTTCTATTACCTTCTCTTCACATAAGCCAACTCTATCCTTCTCCAAAGGCCATCATATCATAAACTTTTATTACCTTTTCTCTTCACATAAGCCAAACCGTCTAACTCAATTTCTGATTAACAAAGATTGATTATTTTCTCTACCCTCCTCTCCCTTTAAAACCAAATAGGGAGTGATAACTTTACTTTTCTTCCCTCTATAAAAGATATATTCATTTTGTTTTTTTTGAAGAAAAAAGTCCCCTTTTATCTTTCAGACCAAACTTGCAGGAAATATTTTTGTTAAAGATGTTATTGCTGGTAGCTAAGCCCGAAATTGAACCTCAGGGGACCGTGAAAAGACTCCAACATTGATATAATATATTGAATGTTGCTTTTTAATCCCCTCTAATTGCTCAAAAATCCAACTATCGTTTGATGAGCGGTAGTTAACCGTTGTTCGCCCACAAAACGGTAGTGAAGTGCTCTTTGGCACTTTTTAAATTGGTCCAATCACTTTATAAATCAGTTTAATTGATTTAAAAAGTCTTCAGAATGGTAGTTAACTAGCGCTGAAGATATTTTTGTTGGTTCAAAGTGCCTGAGAGTAAACCATAAATGCATAAAGAGCAATTTCCTAATATATTTTGCATGATAAACATCGGTTGGGCATAATAATTTGCTGATTTTGATAGGCATCATGCTATGTTATTTAGTAAAAAAAAACAAATTCTCATTCTACCACTCTTTTTGTCCAATTTTCATCTCTCATTAGCTTAGCTAGTAGCAATATGTATCTACACTTTCAGGCACACATCACACTCGCCTATTATGTTGAACTTATAAAGGTGAGGGGCACCATGGTACATGCATCCCCCCCGCGTCTCCCTTCGCCCTTTGTTTTTGGTGCAAAACATTCATCGACTTTGTCGATGACTTTATAAATTGAAGAACCTGACTGACCACCGATAGTTATGTCTCATCTTTTAGTCACATTTTTCGTCTACAAGATTGAAGTCTAAGGTCTTGTTTAAGGGACTCAAATCAAGTTTTGACTCAAACCATGTAATATCAATTGTAATTGATGGAAAATCTAAAACTATTGGACTTATTAGTATTATTATTATTATCATTGTTGCCAGTACCGTTGTTGTTATTATTTTTCAACTTTTCCTTTTATAATGGAGAAGTTTTTGTTAGTTAGGTCTTGGAAAGCCCATCCGGAATAGAGAAAGTCTTAAGGTTCAAAGAACATTTACCAAGCTACTTGTGTTTTATTTGGTTACAAGATCATCGCATATGGAGCACGATCCAAAATCAAGTCTTTTTAGAATTTGAGATGAATCTTTATCAACTGTGGTAATTACGGGTAATTGAAATATGATGTTAAAGCATCCATTATAAAGTTTTAGTAGGAACATAATAACATAAAACATTTGTTTTATTCAGGATTTACACCACTGAGCTGCTAGGTCTTATCCACACTATAAACGAACAAGAAAGTTACAATACAACACAACTAAGTTGTGGTGACCATAATAGTAGCTAACAGCATCAATGCATATCCCATTTATGTTTTTTTTCATCAACAACCTCAACTCTTTCAAGGAAGAGTGTAAGCTGCAAAGTTCATGATTTTACAAGAGGAATTAGCATATTTGATCAATGAAAAAAATGACAAAAAACAAAACAGATATTAGCAAAAATATTTATATAAAATACATGTTTATTAAGCACAAAAATGTTTCTAGTTCCATAAAAGAAAATAGATTTCCTGCAAAAAATATTGTTACTTATAATGAAATTATTTATCTCTTTTCGTGTACATGTTACATTACATGTTTATTAAGCACAAAATTACTGACAAAATAATACAAGTAATTAAAACAGATATTAGCAGCATACTTACTTGAGATATTTTTAGGCATAAATATGTTTCTAGTTCTATAAAAGAAGGTAGATATTAGCACTATTATTTATTTATTTTTTACTTTAGATAGAATTACATTAAACTTTAAAAACAAGTAAATACGAACAAAATTGTTCTTCAAAAACAACAGGTTAAAAGAAATAGAGGGAGTCGTTAGTTACTTACGTCCACACTTGTAACCGACAGGGCGATCAACAAGGTTGCAGCGTTTAGGGATAGTAACAGCAATTTGAGGGTTAGCACCAGACATTTTAGCAACGTTTGAAAGCATAACAGCACAAAGACAACTTGGACTCTGACCAAGTTTCTTAACCTGAGCACAACAACTTTGTGACACACTAGCATTTTCATCTTGTGCTGCACTTGCACAAGGAACTAGCTTAAATGCTTCATTGTCTGGTGTAGTACCCCTTCCACATTCACCAGCACTTTCAACTCTATGAATCCCTGCAACAAGGACTACAAAACAAACAAGGCACAACAATTTCATAGCACCCTCCATTTTATTTTCTTATCAATATATTTCTAATATCTCTTGGTGAAATTAATTAGTTCTATGCAACAATGCAATGCATTTGATGGGATTTTATAGGACAAGAAATATGGTTGGTCTAGTCATCCACCTTAGACTAATGGAGCTTGCACTATTACTAATTGGTCAGTTTTTGCTATATCTTATTGCACCACTTAGTAATAAAAAGTTTGTGTAGACACAAATTTGTTAATTATGTTTTCCAATATTAAGGTAGGTGAAAATTGTGTTTATTTTCATATTTGTAGGTATAATCATTTTTTGCAGTATGTAAATTAAGGAGCTATGTAAGGCTGACACCTTATTCTCAATCAAATGATCGCAATATCTATAGCAATTAGTAATTGTTAAATAACGGTACTGAGAAAACATGGCAACCCCTGCTCCAACTTCTGGCTAATAGGCTTGGGTCCTGGGGTAATAAGTATGTCAGTCTGGTGGGTAGGGTCGTTCTTCTTAACTCTGTCCTCAACGTGATCCCTATTTTCTACATGTCGGTCATGAAAATGTCTATTTTGGTGTGGAAGAAGATTGTTCATATCCAGAGGGAGTTTCTTTGGGGAGGTGTTAAGCGGAATAGGAGGATTCCTTGG
>Ga0315915_1002972_pt1 | contig 21562 bp, 19 predicted proteins | sample MpolbnodulesMG_FD_207738 | JGI IMG/M metagenome (GOLD analysis project Ga0315915, IMG submission 207738) | Medicago polymorpha root nodule microbial communities from Los Angeles, California, United States - branched nodules | ecosystem: Host-associated > Plants > Roots > Nodule | place: USA... | reverse complement strand
TTATAGTACTAGCATGAAGTCTGCTTAGTGCTCAAATGTAGGGATCTGATGACTGGTTGGAGTAAGTTGATGAATGATGATGATGGCTGATGGTTGATTGTAACCTCTTAGGTTGATGTGCACTGCAGGTACCAAAGTTGTTTCCATTATGCTCTGCAAATACCCAACGTTACTTTCTTTTTAGTGTATTTTTTGTGCCTTTTTATCTTTACCTCTCTATATAGCCCTCAATCTCTTATGTTATGTGGTTTCATTTAGCATGAAAAGTCTCATGAGCTAATTTTCATTTGGTTTTTTTTTTATTAGGGATTGCTAATATATTGACTCAGTATTTTGGGGAATTATTACATCCTCCAATAAAGGTATTATTGCTATTATCCCATTTTTAAAAATATATTAATTGGCTTAAATGCAAAATTTTCCATTCTTTTCCTTTCAATGTTGCTAAAGAATATATTTTATTTGATGGGGACTACAATGCAAACCATTAACCTAAATAATATATTTTACTTATTTGATGGGTTACTACAATATTAATCTAACACAATGATGTTGAGTTTGCTTATGCTATGCAGAATATTTAGCTCACTATTGAAACTTGATTGTTGTGTCATTTATGGCTTGCTTTGTATCAAGGTACTTTTTTTTGCGTAGCAAAATTTACACAAGACATAGTCATGTAGATTAAATCATTTGCTTATTTTTTTTCTTCTACTCTTCTCTTTAGTTTATACATTCACTTTTGTTTTCAGTTTTTCTAAGTTGATTTTGTTATACTCCTATAAACCATACTCATTTGATCCACTTTATTTTGCAGAATGATTTGTAAGAATTAGGAGTTTTCTTACCTTTACAATTAGAGGACACTCAATTATATTGGTTTGCTCACTGACCAATTAATATATTGGCTCTTAAGTCTATTTTCTTATAGTTTAATAGTAGTTTAATGAAAAAGATGTCTTCTTATTTATGTCTTCTTATCTACGTCTTCTTATATATTCTTATTTATGTATTCTAATTTATGTTGTGATATGGTGGTTCATTAATTATATGTTTGATCAAAATGTATATCAATTTCTTGACCACATTCAATTTATTGTGTTATGGGAATGAAGTTGCAGAAAAAATCGAATTTCTTATGAAGCTCAAATTAGATTGTTCTCTTGAGAACCACTTGAACTAACTCAACTATACTAGTGTATAGAATGATATTGTTGTTGGTGATGGTTTCAAAACGAACAAGGGGTGGTCAATCTTTTATTTTGCATAATTGAATTTTGGTTTTGCATTGCATGATGTTTTAAGCATAATTGAAGGATCAGACTCTTCAGCCATTAAGTCGGGAAAATTGTTGTATGTGTAGACTTTTCACATGAATAATCTAAATGATTATTGAAATTTGTTGTTCCTTCAATTAAGTTCGGTTCCTTTTGAGATTGAAAGTGTTGAACATTAGTTCGGTTGCAAAATTGTTGAACATTTGCAAGGACCATTGAAAGGATTTGCTATTTTAAATTGGAAGTTCTAACAATATTTTAGTTTCTTTTGTGTAGGTTTGATTTGTGGTCTTTATGGATCGATTAAAGAATAATATGATAGGATTGCTTTTTTGCACATTAATTTTTCCTTTCTTCATCTGTGTTACACTTAATTTTTTTTTTTATCTAAAATTTTCAATTGTTCTTTTTTCTTTCCTTTGTTACACGTGGCTAATGTGAAGTAGCTCTTTCTGTTTTTCTTTTCCTCCATGTATGATCTTTGTTATTTACATTTCCTTCTTTTCTTGCTGTTGTCTGCTTTCTGGTTGTGGAATGATTTTTTTATATTTTAATTTTGATAATGATGTTGCTGTTATAAAGAGAGCAATGCAACTAAGGGACACTAAGTGTTTAATAAAACCCTTCCACTGATGAACTTTTGGCAGTTTCAAATATTAAAATACCACTTACAACATTTTCTGCCAATGTTGTGAGTTATCTTTATTTGGCCTTTTGTGACATTGCATGTTTATGGTGTCATATTCTCCTTAATATTGTATGTTTTAGTCCTCACTATCTTCATATTGTGTGGTTTGGGTGCAGGGTTCCCTTTATCCTGGGTTGGTGTCGTTCGTTGCCGTTGTTCTGACCATCACTCTCCTTTATTGCTCTCTGTGTGTCAGCTGGTATTGCTGCAATTCTGTTGTTTCTGCTATGGTCCATATTTTGTGTTAGCTGAGACTATGTTTTAGGATTTTAATTAGGTTTGTAATTGGAATGCACAACCATAGCTTTTGCGGTTATCATTTGAAGATACCAATGTTACGTCGAATGTGGTTTATAAAAAAGTTATTTTAATGTGTAGTACTTCGTTGTCTAATATTATTTTTCCGACATATGTTCATTTTAAAGGTATTAGCAAAGTATCAAACTTTTTGTGTTAAACGACTCATGCTATTTCAATATTATGTTATATCCGCAGAGTAGATGTTTCATTATAAAATGAACTATGCCATTGCACTTTTATATTATTTTTTATTTTATTGTCAATTATTACTATTGACATGACCCGTGCGTCAGCACAGGTCGATGGTCTAGTTTCATCTAAAAAAAATGCATCGCACCAATTTCATTCCTACCCTCTTGCCTTTTTTTTAAAAATATTTTGTACACAATACTAGAAAAATTCATTGAGCCTCTCACTTATGCAGTTCATGCCCTTTTTTTTGACAATATTTTGTACACTTTTTTTTAAACCAATTTCATGCCTTTTTTTTTTACAATATTTTGTACACTTTTTTTAAGGAAATATTTTGTACACTTATTTAATACTAAAAAAAAATGCATCGCACCAATTTTATGCCTTTTTTTTACAATATTTTGTACACTTTTTTTTTTTGAAGGAAATAGTTTGTACACTTATTTAATACTAAAAAAATGTATTGCACCAATTTCGTTCCTATCCTGTTGCCTTTTTTTTTTATACAATATTTTTTACATTTATTTAATATGTTTACAAACAGAATACTCTACTTTCTATGCAAACTCGGCTACCCTAATTTCCATATAAACTTGGCTATATCCTTATCCTTATCCTTATTTATTAATTTTATTAGGTCTGCAGCAAGTTAACCTAATAATTTCCCTCTAAAATACTGCATTAGGTTAGCAGTAATTTGACCTAACAAATTCCATCTAAAAAAAAATGCATCGCACTAATTTCATTCATATCCTCTTGCCTTTTTTTGACAATATATTGTACACTTATGCCTTTTTTGACAATATTTTGTACACTTATGCCTTTTTTTCCTTTTTTTTGACAATATTTTGATTTTTGCAAATAGAAGGACGTAACCTTACGACCTTCCTCTCATACCATTACTTAACTGGTATTCTAATTTAACATGCATTTATCGATATGCATATTTTTTTGAGAATTAGAATATCCTTTTTGCGTTTTTTGTTTTTAGTTTGAGATGTTTACACCAATTTTGGCAATTTTCCTATTTAGTTTTGTCACAATTTCTTGGTCTATTATCTAAGTTAAGAATCGCTTAAAAATGTTGGTGTATATCTACTAACACCTGTATTTTCTCACGGACAGTTGTATGTTGTTGTTTCAAGGGTTACATCCAGAGAAGGACTAAAGATATTGATCACTGGTGAAGATGGTGAAGATACCAATGCGACGTCTAACGTCGTATATGAGGAAGTATTTTGCAATGTGTGATGAAACTACATGTCAATGTACTAAAATTTTCATATTTTTTTTACCGAATTATTGATAGGATTACCGAATTTTCTTTTATAATATTTTTAGATTTTATACATTTTATGAAGTGTTTTATTTTGCCTACTATGGATTATCACCTGTTTATTTTTCACCGTTAGCAATTATATATTGCATTTTATTATTCGTATGTCAATCCCTTAATAATAAACTCATGCGACGCACAAGTCAACAATCTAGTTCTTAATTAATACTTTTCAACTTTTACATTTGTCCAATTAGAATAAAGAGAAATGAATGAAGAGAGAAAATTAGTTTTTATTATTTTTTACATTTCCACGTGTCACATCATAATTAGTGAATGGTATGTATAACACTTTAAGAACTGCATATAGAATATGAATGAATATTTGTGTATCCTTAGTGAAGAAGTACCCACCCAGGTCACGTTTATTTCCTCTGCGTTGCGCAGAATTTCTCGTTTACCTGTAAAACTCAACAACAAATCCTTCACCAAATTCAAAAACCCTCTTTTTCTAATTCATCACGCAAACGACACCGTTTCATCATTTTCAAGTGTCAGAGTTTTTATTTATTACCAAAACCAGAAAATTTTCTTTTCGCACATTCATAATTCATTTTCATTTCCATTTCCAGAAATTTTTCTTAGGGTTTCGTTTTCTTCATCTTCTCACACATTCTCTCGTTTTTTCTTCTCTGGTTTTCGCCGTTGATTCCGCGTTCAAATCTCTTCATCTTCGTTTCATTGAGTAATCTTCCCGCACAAGGTAACACCATAATTTCTACTCTTTAATCGCTTTTTTTCCCTTTTTACCATAACTTCTATTCAATCAAAATGTTAAAGCTGAGCTTAATAATCAAATCATCTAGTTTTTACTGTTTGTATCTCTTTGTATGTGTAGCTCTTTCTTTATAGTTGATTATATGATTCTTATTTTCAGATGTCCAAAAGATCAAAACATACTCATGATTCGGATTATGAATACTACGAGAGTAGATATTACGAAGACTTGAAGGATGATTACTACAAGGACAAGCTCAAAATCTCTGATTCCAAGTTTCGCTGTCCGTTTTGCTACAACAAGGATTACTACTCTTTGACTGATTTGTTGAGACATGCTTCCAGAATGTTGGGTGACTCGCGTGAGACGGATAAAGAAATTGCTAAACACTCTGCCCTGAAAATGTATATTGAAAGGTATCTAGATGTTAAAGCTGATAGAATTAGGTTACCTGATGTTAGAATTGCTAGTGATAAGGTACCTGGTGTTAGTATTGCTAGTGATAAGACTGTTAATTTGAGTATCGCTGATGAGAAGTCGCGTCTTATGAATGTTGATAAGGGTCAGTTAGCTAAGGTGAATGTCGTTGATGATGAGTTGTTTGTCTGGCCATGGATGGTCATATTGGCTAACAATGTTACTAATTTTGACCCGAAAAGTGGAAAGTATATTGGGAAGAATCATAAGAAAATTAAGGAAGAGCTGATCATGAAAGGGTTTCAGCCGATCAGAGTTACTGCGCTGTGGAACCCTAGAGGACAAACACCCTTTGCAATTGTTGAATTTGGAAAAGAGTGGGATGGTTTCCACAATGCTATCAAGTTAGAGAGGAGCTTTCAGGCAGAGCACTGTGGTAAGAGGGATTACTTGGGTTTACGGGAGCAGGAGCGAGGAGATAGACTATTTGGCTGGATGGCACGCCGTGATGACTATAATTTAAAGGATGTAGTTGGCAAACACCTGAAGGGAAATGGGGATTTGAAAACAGTTTCTGGAAAAGAAGCCGAGGACACTAGGAAAGCGAAGACGCTTGTCTTTGGTTTGGCCAATACCTTAAAGCAGAAGACCGATGAATTGGAAAAGACAGCAAGCAAATATGATGAGGCTAATGCATTCTTAAGAAAGGTGATGGATCAAAAAGAGAAGATGCTTGAAGCTTTTAATGAGGGTATGTTGATAGTTAAAGTGAATTGTTTTAATTAATATTGGTATTCTGTTTCATGGATTTAGAGCCAAAACATTCTGGTTTTTATTAATATATCTATCTTCTCGGTATAGCTTAACATTCTGTTGCATTTTGGAATGATTTGTTCTAGTCGATGTGATTTTTTAATTTTTGATATTTCGTGGTAGCTGAGTCTGTTTCACATTGTTCCATTAGAAATCAGCAAGATGCGGCAGGTTGAACGTGAGTATCAGGAGAAAGTATCGAAGGATCATGAAATAGCTAGGCTGGAACTGGAAGCTCGAAGGAATGAACTTAAGTCCCGTGAAAAGGATCTGCAGAAGCGTCAAGCAGATAATCTCAATGAGAGAAACAAGCTATATCTTGAGAAGAAAAATGTAATGTATTGTGGCTCTGTAAATTTATGGTAGCAATGCTAAATGAATAATTCTCTCCTTTTAACCCTCTCTTGAACACACTTTTTCTGATAGGTCTATTTCTTAAAAATTTAACACATTTCTTTGAAAGTGATCAATTTACAGGAGAACTAAATTTGCTTCTTTAAAAATGGACCAATCACCATTAGCATTCCTTACTCTATGGACCATTTGGTCTTTTGTGTCAAATTACGTACACCAATCCCTCTTATTTTTTAATAACTTATGACAGATTAAATCTGTTCTTCATCTTGTTGTTTACAGAATGAGATGGCAATAGAAGAGCAACAAAAGGCTGATGAAAAAATGATGTCTTTGGCTGAAGAACATAAGGCACGTATTTCATTTTCCTTTTATCTACAGTTTTTAATTCAGTAACATGTATATACTAAAGTTTTTGAGGACTCTTTTGGTTGGATGTTGCAGAAAGAAAAGGAGAAACTTCACAAGAAAATTCATGACCTGGAGAGAGGACTTGATGCAAAGCAAGCATTGGAGTTGGAGATAGAACGGCTGAAAGGAGCTTTCCAGGTAATGAATCACATTGGAGAGACTGATCTAGAAGAGAAGAAAAAACTGGAGGAAATCAAAATGGAGCTGCAGGAAAAAGAAGAGGAATTGGAAGGCGTGGAAGATCTTCAACAAACACTGGTTGTTCAGGAGCGCAAAACTAATGACGAGTTGCAAGATGCCCGCAAAAAATTGATAAGTGTATGTATCTTTCGCAGCATATAAATGTCAATATTCTGATGTTAATATTAATGTCTTTTGGCTGTCAACTCATTTAATGGTCTGAAAATGAACTTTAAAATGTCTTCCATAACTAATCTTTTACAAAGTCAGGATAGGTTGTTAAATGTGTATACCTTGTAAAACTTAAGCAGAAATGTAAGTTAATTTATATTTTTTAATTGATATACATCTGTTTATATAATACTAATAGAAAAGTGTCCTGTTTTGCTAACATTCAAATCATGTTAAAATCTTATTTAAGTTGCTTGGAAGACAGTGTTTTGTTCACGTGAATTTACAACGGCCAATTCAAAATATACGCTGTTTTAACCCTAGTTTCTATATCCAAGGAATTACAATTTTTCATCCTATCATCCTATTATGTGAATCATGTGGTTGCTTGTTTCAACTGTCTGTTTGCTATCCCGTTGTCTGTGTCCAAAGGTGATGATTTTAATTCATTATGTTTTCAACTGTCTATTTGCTATCCAGTTGTTTGTGTCCGAAGGTGATGATTTTAATTCATAATGTTCACATTTTAGTTGAAAATTTGGAAGAGTCAGGTCTATGAAAACAAAAGATTTTCTTTTTACATTATTAATTAATTTGTCATATTGTTTCATACTGGTTCAATCATAGTGTATTTAATGCCCAAACTTCAAGCAAAATAAGTTCAGGTAGTTTGTTGCTGTTGCTTTGTGATCATGATTTCATTGTTTGGTTTGTTCCAGTAATTCTTTTCCTTGTTCGCAGTGGATTGGATGCCCAAAGAAGGCTCCTCGAGCCATAATTTCTGTGAAAAGGATGGGCGAACTTGAGATTAAGCCATTTTTGGAAGCAGCTAAGAGAAAGTATTCTGATGAAGTGAATGAGAAAAAAGCAACTAAGGCACAACTTCGCGAAAAATGGCAATTGAAAGCAATCGAGTGGTGCTCAAAGTGGGATGACTGTCTTAAAGATCCCAGCTGGCATCCGTTCAAAGTTGTGACTGATAAAGAAGGGAAATCCAAGGTACAATGACTCCGGAATTAAAATTGTTAAAGTTAATATTTTTTTTCAACAGTTCTATTTAGACACTCCTAAACATATTTCATAATTACAAAGCATGGTATGCTATTGGTATTGCGTAGTGATCTTTTGCCTGAAACTTGCTGCTGTTAACACTTATTTGGCATGTCTGTTTCCCTGATATGAACTGCATGGACCATGATCTAATATATGTTACATATATCATGCAGGAAATTTTAGACGGAGAAGATGAAAAGCTAAAATGTTTGAAGGATGAGTTCGGGGATGAGGTGCATGATGCAGTAGCTACAGCTCTGAAGGAGTTAAACGAGTGCAACCCTAGTGGTAGGTACCCAATACCGGAACTCTGGAATTTTAGGGAAGGAAGGAAGGCCACGTTGAAGGAGGGTGTTTCCCATTTAATTAGGCAATGGAAATTAAATAAGGCAAAGAAAACTTATTGAGGCTTCATTTGGGTGGTAAGAAGATAGAATTAGACTTACATGCAGGAATTTTAATTTTAATTCTAGCTGTAACTGACTTCGGTACAATCCAATCAGAATGCCAATGGTTGGTGGTAATACTTCGTATGGTTGTTCTGAATAATTTTACTAATATCATGTAGGAGTACTTTTGGGTTCAAACTTAGAAACGAGTTGAAGTTCGAAATTGTCTATTGGTTAAACATATGTTGAAAAATTATCAAAGGCATGTGGTATCAATTTGTCTCTCTTTGTAGTTTGGTTTAAATTTTTATCTTGAAACATTTAAGTTAAATTCATTTGAAATCGTACCTGGCCCTAGAAATAAATCATTATATTATCCATCATTATATTATTTCCAAACAATAAGAAATCATTAGTTTGAACTGTATTTTTAAAAATTAGCTTCAAGAAAGATCTTCAGACATTAGTGTGGCGACCACCATTCTCTTTGAGAAGGAAACTGTTCCCTCACCAGACCTTCGTCACTTATAGGAGAAATTCGTATTGAACTATTTAAGATAAATTGGTAATCTCTTCTCGTTTAATGAAACCTGTTGTAATCTTATGTAATCTCTTCTCTTATTTAATGAAACCTGTTGAGAAGTAATGAAAAGTTAATTTCTGGAATCCTCTCTTTTAAATTGGTATCAGTTTTCTAAGTTGACATCTCATTCTCATGCCTTTTTATACTCTGTCTTTGTCTCTTCCACTTAGACTCCTGTAGTTTCAGTTTGCCTTTCCGTTTTTGTTCTTTTGTGTGTATTTTATTTCGGCTATGAGCAATTCTTACATGGTCACAAGTCCAAATCAAATTTATTTGGTCACACACACAAATGTAATAAATTTAAAGAAAAATTATTTAGTCACATCATTCAAAGTCATTCTTTTTTAATTTTTCTCCATTTGTGAGTGTGTGTCCAAATAAAATTAATTTGGGGTTGTGTCCAAGTTAGAATTTCTCTTCGGCTATTGTACGTGTGGTTGTCTTTTGCACTCTGCATGTGTGCTTATGTGTGTTTCTTAATCAAATCGGGATACATATTGTGTATCGTTCAACCACTTTTTTGAATCGTGTATTGTAAGACAAAAATCCTTATTTCAATCAAAATCAAGCATAAATCCAAATTCTAAAATACATCAAAACTCAAGTCATAGCCTAAAAAACAAATGTTTTCTCTTAAATAAAGACATAAGTCATAACTCATAAATCCGAACTACTTTCTGGTTCATCCTCTCCAAGATCAACATCACTTAGTTCATCCTCAACCTCCAAGTATCTCATTCTCTTCCAATTCGTCTCCATCTCCAACTATCTCTTCAATGTCACTCTCACGAGTCACAAGTCACACCTCTATTAAGATACAAGATTAGCCGCTATAATCAGTCACAACTTGAACTTCATTTCTCCAGCAGATACAAGATTAGCCGCTCCATCACTCACAACTTGAACCACATTATCCTCTCCAATTTCATCTACCACAGAATCCAATAATTCAAATATTTGCTTAGCATCCTTAATCACATCACTAGTATCAACTAATTTTAGAAAAACAGTCCCACTTGGACTATTTGCCAAAAACTAGTGAGTGACCTACCTTTGGCATCAGTCCAACCATCACACATCAGAGTACAATCCCTTTTTCCCCATTCAAACTTGTATTTTTCTAGGCTTGCTTTGACATCAATACTGCTTTTTGTAAATAAGATACTCTAACTTCATGATAGCTAGGAGATTTTAGACCCTTACCATATTCACCATCATATTTAAGCATTTGAACAAACAAGGAACTTCTTACCAAATTGAATGCTAAAGAATTGCCATAGATGCATTTGCATATATCTTGAATCACTGCATCTCTATCTTTCAACACCTCATTCATTGTCTTCTGCTTTGCTAACTTGGTTCCTTTTAGCTTTCTCTATTTGTGCAGCCCCTTCTTTATTATATTCCTCTTTAGCTTTCTCTTTTTCATCTATCATATCTTAAACATCTATTTAACTTCATCTGGAATAGAAGTACAAGAAATAACATTTCTATTTGTCCCAGCAAAATGATATTATTTTTGTTTAGGCAAATTACACTAAGGCGTTTGCCTCCCCTTATTTCCTAAAAACTTTCGCCTAATGTCACTCACACCCCATCTAATTTCCTAAAAGCATTCGCTATTACACATCTAGTCCTCCCCTTATGAAATATATATGATGCAAATTTTATATACTTAGGTTTTTATATTCTATATTTAGAGAGCTGAGACTTTAATTTAACAAAAGTAAACTATTACACATGTCGTATTTTGATTGAAGAATTGCACGCACAGTAGCATAACAAGAGCATAATTTGAAAGAAACAGTGCTTGGTCATCACGTTTCTCCTCTGCTGATGCTGCGCGCGCACACAAACGCAGGCAGAGCAAATACACCAGTCCACCACCTTGTGCATATGATTCGTACTATTACACTACACTAAATGACAAAAATACTATTTCAACAAACTCTCTCATTCTTTTTTCTCAAATGATACCGTTTTCTCTCTCTCTCTCTATAACTAGTACCAAACTTTCATTCTCATTTCTTCTACACATTTCTTAGGGTTTCCTTCTTCTTCTCTCACACTCACAACGTAAAACCATAATCACTTTTTTCCATTTCAGCTTAACAATTCATAATGTTTCACATTTTTGTTTAAAACGGTAGAATCACAAGCTTAATCTATGAAAATAACAACAGTTTTTTGTTAATTTCTCATGTTGTTTCACACTGATTTATAATTTCTACTCATTATTGTGTACTTAACTATTTATATTCTGCTTTGTCCATTTTAGTATAACTTTGAGCAACTGAATAAAAAGCATAAGGACAAGCTCATGATAATAGTATCATCTAGTTTCTATTTTAGTCACTTTATGTAGCAGCTATTTGTTTACCACCTTATTTTGAATTGGTTTTATGATTTTTATTTTCAGATGTACAAAAAATCGGAAAGGACTAGTGAATCTGATTTGGAGTACTACAAGCGTAGATATTATGAAGACTTGAAGGATGATTACTACAAGGAAAAGCTCAAAATCTCTGATTCCACGTTTCGCTGTCCGTTTTGCTACAACAAGGACTACTACTCTTTGAGTGAGCTATTGAGACATGCATCCAGAATTGTGGGTGACTCAGGTGAGGCAGTTAAAGATGTTGCCAAGCATTCAGCTCTGGAAATGTATATTGAAACCTATGGTGATGTTATTAGTATTGATAATGATAAGACCCCTGGTGTTAGTATTGTTAGTGATAAGTCGGTTAATTTGAGTATCGCTAATGAGAAGTCACTTATCATGAATGATGCCAAGGGTCAGTTGGATAATGTGAATGTTGATGATGATGAGTTGTTTGTTTGGCCATGGATGGTGATTTTGAAAAATATTGTTACTCATATTGACCCAAAAAGCGGAAAGTATTTTGGGAAGAATCATAAAAAAATTAAGGAGGAGCTGATCATGAATGGGTTTCACCCATTGAAAGTTACTCCCCTGTGGAACTTTAAAGGACAAACACCCTTTGCAGTTGTTCAATTCGGAAGAGAGTGGGATGGTTTCCACAATGCTATGAAGTTAGAGAGGAGCTTTCAAGCAGAGCACTGTGGTAAGAGGGATTACTTGGCTTTACGGGAGCAGGAGCGGGGAGATAGTCTCTTTGGGTGGATGGCACGTCGTGATGACTATATTTTCAAAGATATAGTTGGCAAACACCTCCAGGAAAAAGGGGATTTGAAAACTGTTTCTGGGAAAGAAGCTGAGGACAATAGGAAAGCGAGGAAGCTTCTCTCTGGTTTGGCCAATACCTTAAAGCTGAAGACCGAGGAATTGGAGCAGACAGCAAGCAAGTATGATGAGGTGAATGTGTCCCTAAGGAAAGTGATGGATCAAAAGGAAAAGATGCTTGAACATTTCAACAAGGGTATGTTGATAGTTAAACTGAATTATTCTAATTGATATTGGTGTTCTGTTTCTTTGATTTAGAGGTGAAACATTCTGGTTTTTACTACTATATCTATTATTCTGGTGTAGTTTACAGTCTGTTACATTTTGGAATGATTTGTAGTTGATTTTATTTTTTAATATTTCATGGTAGCTTAGTCTGTTTTATATTGTTACATTAGAGATCAGCAAGATGCGGCAGGTTGAACGAGAGTACCAGGAGAAAGTATCTAAGGATCATGAAAAAGCCAGGCTGGAACTGGAAGCTCGGAGGAACGAGCTTATTTCCCGTGAGAAGGATCTGCAGAAGCGTGAAGTAGATAATCACAATGAGAAAGCCAAGCTATATTTTGAAAAGCAACATGTAATGTATTTCGGCTCTTTTAATTTATGATAGCAATGCTAAATGAATTATTCTCTCCTTTTAACCCTCTCATGAACACACTTTTGTGATAGGTCAATTTCTAAAATTTTAACACATTTCTTTGAAAGTGATCAATTTACAGGAGAACTAAATTTGCTTCTTCAAAAATGGACCAATCACAAAAGCTGTTGTTAGCATTCCTTACTCTATGGACCATTTGGTCTTCTGTGTCAAATGTTTTACACCAAACCCTGTTATTTTTCAATAACTTATGCAGATTAAATCTGTTCATCTTGTTGTTTACAGAATGAGATGGCAATAGAAGAGCAACAAAAGGCTGATGAAAAAATGATGTCTTTGGCTGAAGAACATAAGGCACACATTTCATTTTCCTTTTGTCTACAGTTTTTAATTCAGTTGCATGTATATACTTAAGTTTTGAGGACTCTTTTGGTTGGATGTTGCAGAAAGAAAAAGAGAAACTTCACAAGAAAATTCATGACCTGGAGAGAGGACTTGATGCTAAACAGGCATTGGAATTGGAGATAGAACGTCTGAAAGGAGCTTTCCAGGTAATGAATCACATTGGAGAGACTGATATGGATGAGAAGAAAAAATTGGAAGCAATCAGAATGGAGCTGCAGGAAAAGGAAGAGGAACTAGAGGGTGTGGAAGATCTTCAACAAACGCTGGTTGTTCAGGAGCGCAAAACTAATGACGAATTGCAAGATGCCCGCAAAAAGTTAATAGCTGTATGTATCTTCCTCAGCATATTCAGCATATAAATGTTAATATTAATGTCTTTTGGCCATCAACTCATCTAATGGTCTGAAAATCAACTTTAAAATGTCTTCTGTAACAAATCTTTTACAAAGTCAGGAAAGATTGTTTTATTTGTATAAATTGCCTTGTAAAACTTAAGCAGAAATGTAGGGTCATTTATATTTTTTAATTGACATACAACTGTTTATATAAAAATACTACTAAAAGAAAAGTGTCCTGTTTGCAAACATTCAAATCATGTAGTTGAAATCTTATTTAAGTTGCTTGGAAGACAATGTCTTGTTCTCATGTATTTACAACGGCCAAAACAAATTTTTGGTGTTTTCAATTCAGTTTCTATAACTAAGGAATTTCACTTTATCAACGTATCATCTTATGACGTGAATAACTTGGTTGCTTGTCTAAACTGTCTATTAGCTATCCAGTTGTTTGTGTCCAAGGATAATGATTTTAATTCATAAAGTTTTACATTTTAGGTGAAAATTGGTAGAATCAGGTCAGGTCTACGAAAAGAGCAGATTTTGTTTTTACATTTTCAGTTAATTTGTATATTTGTTTCATACTGGTTCAATCATAATGTATCTGATGCCTAAACTTGACGCAAAATAAGTTCAAGCAGTTTGTTCCTGTTGCTTTGTTGCCATGATTTCGTTGTTTGTTTTGTCCAATTAATTACTTTTACTTGTGCACAGTGGATTGGCTGCCCAAAGAACACTGCTCGAGTCATAATTTCTGTGAAAAGGATGGGCGAACTTGATATTAAGCCATTTCTGGAAGCAGCTAAGAGAAAATTTTCTGATGAAATGAATGAGAAAGCAGTAACTAAGAGAGAATTTTCAGAGAAGGTGCAAATGAAAGCAATCGAGTGGTGCTCAAAGTGGGATGAGTCTGTTAAGGATCCAAGCTGGCATCCGTTCAAAGTTGTAACTGACAAAGAAGGGAACTCCAAGGTACAATGAGTTCACGAATTATGTTTGTTCGTTAAAATTAATATTTTTTCTCAACTGTTCTGTTAAGACACACCTTTGGATATATTTATCTCCTAAAACATATAATGCACCATTTCTTAATAATTAGAAAGCATAGTAATTGGTATTGTGTAGGGATCTATTTACTGGAAATTTGCTGGTGTTAGCACTTATTTGGCATGTTTGTTTCCCTGCTATGAGCTGTATGGACCATGATCTAATATATGTTCAACATATCACACAGGAAATTTTAGACGGAGAAGATAAAAAGCTGAAAAGTTTGAAGGATGAGTTCGGGGATGAGGTGCATGATGCAGTAGCTACAGCTCTGAAGGAGTTAAATGAGTACAACCCTAGTGGTAGGTACCCAATACCAGAACTCTGGAATTTTAGGGAAGGAAGGAAGGCTTCATTGAAGGAAGGTGTTTCCCATTTAATTAAGCAATGGAAACTAAATAAGGGAAAGAAAGCTTATTGAGGCTTCATTTGGGTGGTAAGAGCTTAGAATTAGACTTATATATATGTAGGAAATTTAGTTGAAATTCTAGCTCTAACAGGCTTTGGTACAACTCAATCATACTGCCAGTGGTTGGTGTCATGTGATACTTCGTATGGTTGTTATATATAGTTACTTATCATGTAGGAGTACTCTTTTAGCATATAATGTGTATGACTTTTGGGTTAAAACTTTGAAACGAGTTGAAGTTTTTTGAAATTGTTGATTATTGAAATTTATGTTGAAAAGTGATCACGAGGAGTAGGTGGTATCAATTGTCTCCCTTTTGTAGTCTGGTTTAAATTTTTGTCTTGAAGTTAAATTCATTTGAAATCGTACCTGAACCTAAAAATAAAGCATTATATCATTTCCATACAATAAAAAAGCGTTATATTCTTGATTTAGTTTGAACAGTTTTTATAACAATTGGCAATATGTTGCCTTAAAAAACAATTAGCTGGAAGTTTTATATATTTATATTTTGATGCTCTGTGTACCATTAAATCCTCTAAAGTATTTCAGAGATTTTTTGTGACGGTAATTATCTTAAGTTTTCCTTATTTGCATGATTTTAGACATTTAATATTTCTATAAATTTTCCCTATAATTTCTCAAATATTGCAATTGATGTCCATATTTTGTGTTACTTTAGATTTATGAGAGTACCTAGGGTGTATGCCTTTAGCCAAGCCTCTTGTCCGGTCGACGTAAAGTTAATCCTTGAACACTATTGTGATCTCTAGTACGGGTGAAAATAGGCTATACCAAATTAGACTTTACTAGATCTAAGTCTTCTTTGATCAAAAAATTTAAGGTTCGAGTTTGACACGTTATATGTCATGGTCTTGTTTGTGGTGCGAGTCTTTGGCATATACCATTTTTATGCCTAGCCACTTCAACATTTCCTACACTTCGTATGGTTGTTATATATCATTACTTATCATGTAGGAGCACTTTTTTAGCGGATAATGCTTATGACTTTCGGTTTAAAACTTTGAAATGAGTTGAAGTTTTTTGAAATTGTTGATTACTGAAATATATATTGAAAAGTAATCGAGACGAGTTGGTGGTATCAATCGTCTCCTGTTTGTAGTCTGGTTTAAATTTTTGTCTTGAAATTTAAGTTAAATTCATTTGAAATCGTACCTGAGCCTAAAAATAAAGCATTTTCCATACAATAAAAAAGCATTTATAGTCTTGAGTTAGTTTGAACTGTTTTTGAACAATTAGCTTGATGTTGCCTAGGAGGGGAGAGGCAGGGGTGTTGATTACTGAGGTGAGCCTGCTTCTGTCATGTTTTCCGAAGCTGCTGCAGGGCTGTTGGTGTCTGTTTTTTTCTGTTGGTTTGGGCACTGGTTTTTCTGCTACTGCTGTGAGTTTTCTGTCTGGATTTTGGGGGTGCAAGAGCAGGTAGCATTGGAGTTTTGTTTCTGGGTGTAGTTTAGGCCTAGCGCTTTGGACTGTCTAGACTTGTTCTGGGCTTCTATTTTAGGCACAGTTTTTATCTTTTGCCAGCTGTGGTGTTGTTTGTTGTGTGTGGGGTTGTTCCGCCTATATATGGCGCCAGTCTGTCCTTTTCTTGTTTGTTGGTTTTAGCAAGTCATGCGCTTCTTGTGCAGGTGATGCATTAATAATATTGGCTTTTTCAAAACAAAAACAAAAAACTTGATGTTGCCTAGAATAACTATTAGCTAGAAGTTCTATATATTTATATATTGATGCTCTATATACCAGTTCAATCCTCTAAAGTTCTTCAAAGATTTATTTCTCTAAATTTCTGTGGCAGTAATTATCTTAAATTTTGCTTATTTGCATGATTTTAGTCATCTAGTATTTCTTCTGTACATTTCCCCATGGTTTTAGACATTTAGTATTTCTTCTGTACATTTTCCCAGTAATTTCTCAAATACTGCAATTGATGTCTATATGTTGCGTTACTATAGATTTATGAGTACCTACGTTGTATCCCTTTAACCAAGCCTCTTGTCCAGTCGATGTAAAGTTAATCCTTGAACACTATTGTGATCTCTAGTAGGGGTGGAAATAAGCTATGTCAAATTAGACATTGTTATAAGCTTGTTTTTGGGTCCGAATCTTTGACAGATACCAATAAAGAATCATAGGTGGGTTAGGGAGTGATGCAAATATCTGGCAGAGGCTTGCGCCACTGGAAGTAGACTTAGCTGCAAGTTCTTGTTGGTTGGTTGACCTGATCCATTTCCACTCCTCTCAAGTTAGATTTCTGGTCGAGTCAAAAAATATTCGGAAAACAAGTCATACTCCGCAACAACGTTCATTTATTTGTTAAAAAAAGAGTATTTGCATTCACAAATCAATATGCATTACGTAATAAGTACTCTTATTCTTGAAAAAAGAAATACCTCATTTTACATATAGTCGTAGAAATAAAATAATCAAGCACCCTACCTACAATACATTGAGTGAGGTTGTAAGTATTTCTGATTTAATTTTCCAAAATAGAAGTAGGTAATCATAGTTATTCGTTGAATTGCATTCATAAAATTGTGGGTAGTCGTAGTTGGAGTACAGGAAAAACTCACCATACATAAAAAGACCCCAAACTAACTTTCAACATGGTAGGTTTCATTTTATGAGTCCAGTTTAGTAAAGCAGCTAGTTATAAATTTGATCCTCGATGTTTCAACTTTAATTTTTGTCATTTACTATTTGTAGTTATAGTGGTTGGATTGTTACTTTGGTTAGAACAAGTCCTTGCATTTCTTCCAACAAACATTATGATACTGCTGGTACTACATCCCCACTCAATCAAAGGGTAAAAATGAAGAATATAAAAAAAAAAAAATTCTAATTTAAACTTTCATAGGGTTAACATTAACAACCAACACACTTCCATGGATACATAGAGCAATTGTATAACTAATTAGCTGCGGGCTACCATTTTTTTGCCTAGCCACTTCAACATTTCCTACACTTTTTTCCATCCTTTCCAAATAATAACTCTACCCTAATCTTTTCCATTTTTCATACAAATCTAAAAAGCACAACAAACAAAACTCACAAAAGTTCCAGTCACTTAGTTATCCTCTTTGACACACATTTCTATAATAACCAACCTTTTCCCCTTAATCCGTCACAGTCTTCAAAACAACCTAGTCAAAAAGAACACCAATCTATGGTAAAATTGCGCGCCAAAAACACAATTGGTGGAAAACAAAAAACAAAACAACATTGTACTTTTTGTTGTCACATTATATATTAAAAAATAGAAATAACAATGTGATCTTTGACCAATGACCTACGTGGCAAGTAACCATTAATCAAACACGAAAATTCTTTCCAGTGAAAGTTTGACCAAATTGCCAATTGTGTGGAGCAATGTTCCAAGAAGTGGAAGTGCGACGGTCACTACCGGTAACTCTGAAGGACAGAGCTTGACCCACCAAAACTGAATTTGATTGCCAATTTTGCCCCCAGTTTCTGCTCATTGGCATCCACCCTGTTTTAGTGCCCTTAACATAGGTCCTCACAATATCCCCTGCACCTGCAACGTTGCTGATTAGGACCAAGTTAAAGTAACGGAATCCGTTCATTGTGAACCTAATCCCACCACGCTTTCTACATGGCACCCTGCATAATCAACGTAACAAAATGAATTAGTTATACTAGTGTTCTTTAGCCAGGTAAATAAGCCTTATATAGGGCATGTTTGGATTGACATAATTTTTGTTTGGAAGTGTATAGGAGAACTTATGCAAATAAGTTATACCATTGTATTTATTTATTCTCTACAAAAGCTTAAGACATCCTTGATAAGAATAATTCTTGAGTGGACACAAGAATTTGAACAAAAAAGTGGACATGCTATAATCATTTAAAAATTAATGATTATTTAATTGTTATTTTTTCTACTTTTTTCTTTTTATGTGTGTATGACCAAATAGAGGGTCCAAATCCTTGTGTCAACCCAAGAGTTTCTCCCTTCATAAACCATTTTAAGCTTATTTTCTTAGCTTCTTTGAAGTGGTTGATGAAAACATCTTATGACTTATAGGAAAATAGCTTAACTTAATTTTCTCTTATTATAAAAATAGTAGATTATATACAAGCACTTTTTTTAGGGTTTATATATAAGCACTTATGATGATAAATGTGAAGCTGCAAGTTAGTTACTTATTCCAACATGGTCTTACCAATTTATTCTCCCATTATCTATATACTCCTTATTCTACTCTTTTTTTCCTTATCATTGAGATCTATCAAACAAAAACCATTTAACATTCAAGACATTTAAGCTAAAATAAGTTCTATATAATTAATTCATTCTTTTGTCACCACAAAATCAAACAAACACTTGATGTCATCTATTAATATGCAAAAACAACTTTAATAGAGCAAACAAGAATAAAAAGTGGTGGGGTACAAACCGGCGAAAGGCGACAGGGACGATTCCGGCGCGATATTCAGCAATTTTAAGGAACATAGGCATGGCAAGATCAAAGTGAGGACGAGGAGGGTTACACCAACCACCATTGTCACTAGGCTGAGCAAAATTAGGAGGACAAAAGTTAGTTGCAGTGATGAAAATGGAAGGGCTACCAGAGTGACACCATTGCTTGTCATTTGCACACTTCAATTCAAAACAAGAACCACAACTTAGTCCATTGTTGAATAGTGCTGTGCTTAATGCTGCTGTGTTAACTCCATAACCTTGACTATACAAGTTTCCATAACCACATGCTCCTCCTAAACACAAAATAAGGCTAATAGTCACAACAACGTTAAAAAAAAATTATTTACGAATCGAAACGACAAAGACTGAAAACAACATGTTATGTTATATTAATGTGTTATTACGTTGTTTTAGTACTAGACGTACCCATGGTGCCGGAAGCATCGGAACCACCGTAGAAAGTGGCATGAGCTGTTTGCCATGCACCACCGTTGTAAACACCTGGGATACGAGCATTTACCATCCACATTGTTAATGACATAATAAGAGTCACAATGTAAACCATACTCACCATAGCCATTTCTGTTTTTTTTCTTCTTTTTCTTAGATTTAGTTTAAAAAAATTGGACAGTGGAGGACAAGAAAATAGAGAAAAAGGCAGAGATATGGAACAGAGAGAAAGAGATATGGGTGGAACGAGTGGTGAGTGGGGAATGGTTGGAGGCTACTTATGGAGAATGTTTGCTCTAGTTAGTGTACAGTGGTACCAGTTCAAAAGGGGTAAATTTGGAATTCCACACAACTTTTTTGTTATCAAATTTGGTCTCTTGTAAAAAAAATTCAAATTCAAATTAATCTCAAACATTTTTCTGCCGATATATTAAATGTTGCTATAGGTCTAATTGTAAAATACTTCATCCGTCTCATAATGATTGTCTCTTTAACTATTTTTTTTTAAATAATTGTTATTTTAGAATACAAATGCATCATTTATTATTTTTTCCATTATTATAATCTTATTTATTAAATTTCATCCAACTTAATTACTTCACTAACTGCAATTAATAAGAGTGTTATAGTAAATGATACTAATTTTACCATTAAAATCAACACAATTAATCATTTCCTTAATAATTGTGCATAAACCTCAAACGACTATCCCACCGTCGCTTAATACTTGACACAGTTGACCTTTTTACGCAGCCAATGCATAATTTTGAGCTTAAATATCTTGAATAATATATCAGAAAAAATTATGAAAATTTAATATTTTAAAAATACTCATCGAAACAAATCTAACGACATCTTATATGATATTATTTATCTTTATATATTAGTAGAAAAATATGTTCAGAATAACCTAGGTGGAGGGAGTATTATTTAGACAAGAGCGAGTACTACAATTATTTAAAGCACTGCATTGTTGAGCCCCGTGTCTAACACTTTCCAATTGCATTCACATGGTATGAATTCATTCTAGGCTCTTATATTATCATGGTTAAATTTTGGTTTGCCTTAACTCTCTTGAAATGTGGTGAAATCATTATCTTCAATTGCTTTTAAATAATATATTTTTTAATTAATGTTTAATATGTTCATGTACAAAAAAAATATTATAATTTCCCGTCAAATTTATTATTTTTAATGTTTAATACGTTATCTAAACAATTCTGAGTAGGTGAATAAAAAATACAAATGTCTTCAAATAGCGTGATATGCGGGTGTGATTAGAGTAGGTGGATAAACAAATAATAATTCATGATATAAAGTGGTGCGACAGTTAATCGTCAACGACAAGGAAAAATGACAATATAAATATGTATTTTTTGTTACAGGGACAATATAGAATTCTTTTGTCGTTTTCTTCATTCCCGCCGTTTCAAATGACGGGAATGAACCCCCTTCCTGATATATGTCAGCTCGTGACAGGCTGAGATGATGTGACCTTTTTTTCTTAATTTTTTTTGTTCGTTCCCGCCATTCCAATTGGCGGAACTGATTTTTTTTTCTTTTCATTTTTTTTTTGGCAACAACATATATATAATTAAAATACAAATAATGATAAATAAAAAACATGATAAATATTAATTTATTTGAACAAATAATACATATCATTATTAACTATCGGTTATTTATACTCGGACAATTTCTCCTAATATGACCGGTATGCCGACACAACCCACACCGTCTCGGTGTCGGAGTCCTCTCTACCACCT
>Ga0315915_1002971_pt1 | contig 21564 bp, 14 predicted proteins | sample MpolbnodulesMG_FD_207738 | JGI IMG/M metagenome (GOLD analysis project Ga0315915, IMG submission 207738) | Medicago polymorpha root nodule microbial communities from Los Angeles, California, United States - branched nodules | ecosystem: Host-associated > Plants > Roots > Nodule | place: USA... | reverse complement strand
AAGAAAATGTTATCACCATTACAATTTTGACCATTAAAGACTCAACTCCTCATAAGCTCCTCAATCCCACTATATTCAATTCTTGAGACAAATGACATATTCAAAGAAATTTTGATCAATTATTGGAATAGTTATCCGATTTCTAACAACTAAAATGGTTGAAATTAATAAGATAGCAATTACACCCTAAGAGGTAATAAGTAGGGAAGGTTTATTATCTCTATCCAATTTATCTCTTAATTTGGTTTTGCTTACTTAGATGTTAGAGTGTTTGTATGTACCACTCACATCATTACACTTAAAAGTATTTCTCAATCGTCCTTTGAAGAGCCAACTTATCCAATTCGAACTAACTATGTCTCTGTAAGTTCTGCATGGTAGACCCAATTTCTTGAGCAACATCACTAATGAATATGCAATAATTTATGTTTTTTTATTTCTTTCTTTCCTCTTTATTGAATCATAATTAAAAAAAAATTGAAAACTTTTACTTTAAATTCCACACCTTTATAAAAGTAGTTTCAAACTTTAAAATTTTCAAGTAATATTTTTATCACACGATTTCTTCTTTACTTTTAAAATTCTCTTTTTGAGAAAAAGCAACATCCTAAAACAAATGAGATGCCATATCCTAGTTTTCTTTTCTAATTTCTTTTAACTTATTTAGAAAAGAATAGAGAGAATAATCCTTTGTCAAAACAAGAGAATTTGATAAAAACGGTACAACTTTTCCATAGTACAAAAAGCTACCATACAAATGAAACAAATAGTTTCAATTTTTTTAAATGTTTTATTTTAAAACAATATTAGTGACAACAAATTATTCCAATTCTAAACTTAGGATGTTAACCTTAACATAGTTTAGATCAACACTTAAGATGATTTTTGAAGTAAAAGAAAAGTTCAACATCAAGATCCTATTCACAATATAGTGATGAAGAATAGGCAAAAACAAACCCAAATTCAAATTTTCTTTCATTTAAATCCCACCACGTGGCGCGTGACTCACACAACCATAACCCGCGCGTGCGTCTTATAACACCGCCCAATTATCGCTAGTTCCTTTCAGCCAAATAAATAAACGAATATTACGAACTTTCCGCGAAAATTATTTTTTTTATTATTCGCATAAAAAGAAAATTTCGCCGAATCCACTTTTTATCGAAAAAAAAAATTTAAATTAAAAAATTAAATAAAAAGCGAAGACTTTTCTGATTATGATTATTCATCATTGATATTGTTTTCATTCATGAATTTTTCTCTTGTGCTAGGGTTTCATAATTTTCAATTTTCAAAGTTTTTTTTTTGTTTTAAATTGAGAAATTTGCGTTAAAGTTTTAATCTTTTTTGGTTTTTGAGTATTGGGTAATCGATTATTGCGTTTTTTTGGGATTTGGGTTATTGAATTGAAGGTGTTTGAAGAAAGTTGTGAAAGAGGGTTAGGGTTGAAAAAGGGGGAAAAAGATGATGGCTGGTTCATCTTCATCTTCAGCTAGTGTTGCAGTAGAGAAAGCAACAAGTGATCTTCTTATGGGGCCTGATTGGACCATGAATATTGAAATTTGTGATTCCATCAATTCTAATCATTGGTAACAATCTTTAACTATAAGCAAAGGGGAAAGATAGCATATCAATTTCTAAAGTTTTTATTTTTTTTATTTTATTTTTATGGGTTTGACTTTAATCATCATCCACATGTTTGAGTTTAGGTTTTTTAATATGATATGATGTTTCATGCAGATGTTTGTGGTTATTTTTTTATTATCATAATGAAATTTAGGGCAAAATATTGAAAAACAATTAGGCTTTTTTATTTTGGGTGTTGTTTATTATATTATTTTATCATTTGTTGAAGGATTAATCAATTGTAATCTTCCCAAGAAACAAGTGTTAATAAATTTTTTTGATTACTGTTTATGTTACTTTTTCATGCAAAGTTGTTGGTGTCAAAGTGTAACAAGAATTTCTCGTATGAATTTTCCTTGTGAAAACTAAGTTTAGTGGATTTGTGAACAAACTAGTTTGTCAACTTGGTTTTCGCTACTTTTCCGTTTTTTTTTTTTACCTTAATGAATTGGTTATTGGGAAATTTACAGTGATTTTTTAACTGAATATTTGATATCTTTAATTTATCAGGCAGCCAAAAGATGTGGTAAAAGCTGTGAAGAAGAGATTACAACATAGGAGTTCTAAAGTTCAAATTCTCGCTCTCACGGTAATTTGTTGGCAATGGTTTTTGGTTCTAACCTTTGCATATTTACCTCGAGTTGTTCTTTTTGTGGATGTGCCCTTGAATACTTAAATTCTAAATTCATTTGTTTGGAACATGATCTGTGGTTTCTTGTTGTCTGTTGATTAGCTTCTGGAGACAATGGTGAAGAACTGTGGTGAGTATGTGCACTTTCAAATCACCGATAGGCATATATTGGAGGAGATGATAAAGATCGTCAGGAAGAAGGTAAGGTTGTGGTGGTGATTGTAAACTTCAGATGCATTCTGTTTCAATTTGCACATTTGATGCTCAAAACATTACGGTGTTGTTTGATCCATGTAGCCGACCCGACTTAGTGGGATAAGGCTTGGCTGTTTTTGTCGCAGTTGTTGTTGCATTGTTCATACTTAGTATCAACTCGTTTATTTTCTTTCTTCGAAATTATAATTAAGCGTCCAGTTTTGTTCAACCTTCGAATCTCTCATCTATCACTCCAACTTTGACAAACTTTCTGTTATCTATAATTTTTATATTAGTAAACGTAAAAAAGTTTAACAAGAGAAATACAGAAAACATTGAGAAGAGGACAGTGATAATCAAGATTCATATTGACGATGTGTTACCCACTTGCAACTCTTTCCGATAGTAGAAATCATTTTTGTTTCTCCCCATGGAACTGTTGTGCGGCGGAGTGTGGACTGTTTTGGAAAATGTCCCCATCAGGGCGGTTAATACCAAAGTTCAATGCAAACATCGTAACTTAATTTACTTCATTAATATGGCATCTGGTGTTGTTGTCATTTAGCAGCGCCTCGTGCCTTGTTCAATTTATATCCAAATCAAGTTTGATGTCCTACTATCATTAATGACCTGTATCTTATACTGTCTACATTCTAGAGGAGATTTCTCATTTGATCCTATATTCCATCCAGTGTTGTTAAGTAGCAGCTATAGTGGCGCTGTAACGCTACAGCGTAGCGGAATTTAGACAATACGCCATTGTTTCGCAATACACTATTTAAGTACAAAATGTTCAAATAGCGGCTATAGTCATGATATAGCCCTATTGAGTAGCGGAATTTTAACGCTCTGCTATTTTCCGCTGTACGCGATTGATAACACTGATTCAACCATCATATTCATTGTTATGTATTTTTGGATTTAGTGGTACTTTTTACTGTTCGATAACTATTGTGAACTATTTAAAATTTTATAGTCTTGTGGGTTGTCTCATCTAACTTAAATGCATGTAATGATAATTTAGGCAGACATGCAAGTGAGGGATAAAATTTTAGCATTGCTGGACTCGTGGCAAGAGGCATTTGGAGGGGCTGGTGGAAAATATCCTCAGTACTATTGGGCATATGATGAATTAAAGGTTATTTATACAGCTGTCTACTCAATAATATTTCTTGATTGTCGTTTATCCAATCTATATTGATAGCTTCACGCGCTACGCGGGATGCTAGGTTATCAAAATTGGTATTCACTTAACATCCGTGGATTTTCTATAAAATGATATTCGTTCTATTTTATTTATGGGTGACATTTCACTTTTACAAATCTAGAAAAACGAATTTTGTTATGATATGTTTTTCCAAATCTGTATTTTATAACTTAATTTGGCACCTCAATAGTTTGTATAGATGTTTTCTGTACAAACCTGAATTGTTACTTTGCAATTCTTTCAGAACAAATAGCTAGATTGGACAAATTTGTAAAGAATTGTTTTGTTTTAAAAAACATTTTATATTCAATTACAAAAATGCCTACTTGTTTTCACTTTGTTTTCTTTTTTCAAAGTTTTGTACTGTTTCCTTTACAAAACATGAAAAATAACAAAATAAAATTAAGTACAAACACGGTGGCAATGTGGCAAAGAAAATGTTTTTCAAAGGCCCTAAGGTTTCCCTCAGAACCTCAGTGTGCAGAACCATCCCCATGTTAAACCCAACCATTGTAGCTTTTTTTACAAAATCACGTCAATTGATGGGATTGAAATTGCATTAATATCTGTTAACCATAATTACACACGAGTCATAATTCAATGTCCGTTGAATTCGTTGGATCATATTTTCAAATTATTGTGTTGGATTTTTTACATCGCAGCGATCTGGAGTTTCTTTTCCAAAGCGTTCACCAGATGCAGCTCCAATATTTACTCCACCTCCTACTCATCCATCTTTGAGACAAATCGGATATGGGATGCCAAGCAGTTCTTCAAAAACACTCGATGAAACAATGGCAACAGAGATAGAAAGTTTGAGGTGAACTCTAATTTTTTTTGTCTGCTCATCTATGCTTCTGCTGCTCATCTATGTGCACCCAACTTCGTCTTTTGGCTAATTTTTCCCTTGAAATCCTTAGTATGTCAAGCTTGGAATCCATGCGGCATGTGTTGGACCTTTTGAGTGACATGCTACAAGCTGTAAATCCTAATGACCGTGCGGTATGTTAAACTAAACAGTGTTGCCTGGCCTTTCTAAATCCTCTTTGCAATTAAGTAAAATGGTTAAGTGTTTTCTTTTGATGCTCTCTAGGCTGTAAAAGATGAAGTAATTGTTGATCTTGTTGACCGTTGCCGCTCCAACCAGAAAAAATTGATGCAGATGCTGACAACAACTGGGTTAGTTCCGTTGAACTGGTTATAGCATGTGCCGCACACCCAAATATAATCATAGGATTAATGGAATAGTTTTTTTTTTCATTATCTTGGTTATATTGTAGGGATGAGGAACTTCTTGGGAGGGGCCTTGAACTGAACGATAATATTCAAAGTTTGCTTGCAAGGCAAGATGCAATTGCTTCTGGTTCTTCTTTTCAGATACAAGGTGCAAGTTCCAGTACCATGTCATCTGAAGTTCAATCCAGTTTCAATCAAAACGAAGTAAAGAGCTCCAGCCCTGCTGAGTCTGTTTCAACACCTAAAGCTAGCCCTCCTGCCGCAGTTTATTCCGAGCCAAAGGGCGAGAATGATGAAGAGGAAGAAGATGAATTTGCACAGCTAGCTCGAAGGTATCTTAGAACTAATGGAAACTATTCTTATTCTATAGCATCTTTCATATGAAATTATGAAGTGTAACATGACAAACATCCAAAAACATAAATAGTTCAGTATGTGTTCCCACTGTCAATTGTGGAAAATAGTAGCATGTTCAATTTTGCTACTCTACTGTGTTATAGGGCCCGCCACTATAGCCGCTATTTGACTACACTTTGTACTAAATAGCGTAGTATTGAACAATAGCAATTTCTTCAAACTCCACCATGTCGAAGCACTATGACACTGATATGGTCACTATTTGACATCGCTCTTCCCTCCACAACGTGCATTTTGGTAGGTTCATGTGTGGATCTATATGGTCAGGTGAATTATGTACGGGTTTCGTTCAGCTGAAATAAGAATCATTGCATGATGTGTTTCTTTTGTTTTTTAATTTTATACTACATACCATTTCATTCTATCCTGTTAAGCACAGCTCTATATTATAAGCCTTTATATTTTTTTTTTTATCATCAATTTTTTTTCTTCTGTAAATTGGTATATGCAACATGTAATAATCAATCAATTTGTTTGAATTCTTCACTACTGCAGGCATTCTAAGACACAATCAGTGACTTCAAAAGATGCTACAATTGGATCCACTGAAAATTCAGGGCCAATGAACACTAGCAGCACAACAACATATGTGTCAGAGCCCTCAACTGCTGTCCCATCCGCATCCAATGCATTAGCACTTCCTGACCCACCAGCACCTATTAGTACTACTTCAAAAGATCAGGACATCATTGACTTACTGAGTATCACTTTGTCACTGACACCATCTTCTCCACCAACAACAACATATGCACCATCATCAGCCTCTAGCCAAGACGGCATGCATCATCAGATACCTACTCCAACCAGCACAGAAGGTTATTCTTATGCTCCCCAAGCGTATCCTGGAAATTCGCCATACAACAGTTATGTAGCCCCTTGGGCTCAACCTCAATCTAAGTCAGAGTTTCAAACCCAGCAGCCTCAACAACACATGTATCAACCCCAACCTACCACCCCTCCTTCACCTCAACAACACATGTATCAACCCCAACCTACCACCCCTCCCTCACCTCAACAATTGCATGCACATTATGAATCTGAACAAGCGCTGCATCATCAACAGGCCCAATCAGAACTACTGCAGTCGCAGAATCAACACCTTCCATATAGCCCTCGTCAACAAGTGCACCCACATAATGAACAATATCAGCCCCAGCCACATTTACAGTCTCAGCCTCAACAACATCCCCATTTACAGCCTCAACCACAACCACAGTTGCAAACACAGTCTCAGAATCCGCGTCAGCATCAACCTCAACCTCAACGACCGATGCAATTACAGTCTCAGCAATATCAACAGCAGCCTCAATTGCAGAACCAACATGTTCAATACCCTGCTAGATATCCTCCCCCGCCATGGGCTGCTACACCCGGATATGCCAACTATCAGAGCCATTCCCAGAATGCAATTTCGACTTCTCAAGGCAACACAGCAACAGCATCTTATCCTCCTGCACTAGGAGTTAGACCCTCACAACATAATCAGTCATTCTCTTCACCAGGAGTTGATCCTAGGGTAGGAAATGCTGGACAAAGGCCCTTTGTTCCATCTTACAAGTTATTTGAAGATTTGAATGTATTTGGAAACACGGATGGAAGAGTAAGTGGCACATCATCCAACGTGTCGGGGGCAATGGGACCTGGTATGGTCGGCGGAGGGCGCAAGTGAAATTTTAATTTCCTATTCATCGATGTAAAAAAAAAAGTGATGTGCTGTATATCATCAGTATTGCTAGCTTCTTTGCATTTGCAGATTATGTTAAGTTTTTTAGATTGATGGAAGTCCATTAGTTTTGAGTGCTACCTAACCTCAGATATAACAGACATGGAACATTCTTTGATATAAGATTTTAATTTTTGGCAATGGTTCTTGTTTGCAGCTTCTTCCATGTCATTGATTACTTCAGTTCGTAGTTTAGAGTGTTGTGTTGTATTTGCATGTCATTCGTAGATAATCTGATAAACATAACATATCTAAGGGCACATGTTAAAGAACATGTATAATTTGGTAATCTGATAAACATAACATATTTTTATTATGGTCTTGGTCCTAAGGGCACATGTTAAAGAACCTAAAAAACGCAATTTTGCATTGGAGAACATATTTTGACTTCAAAAGTTGAATGCATGATGTTTAAGACGTTTCTGTAATAAGTTTCCTAACATATGACCTTAAGAGCACAAGTTAACATTTATCTTTTAAATTTAGGTAAATCTATGCACATGGACATTTTTTTATATGTATAATTTTATTGCATGTAAATCTGATTTGGATTTTCGTATATTTTTTGAACTAAGGCATGTTGGATTGTTGTTTTTGAGTTGATTTTCCAAAAGAAAATGTTATCTAATATAAAACAAATAAACTTTTAGTTATGATTCCGGGTACCTTTTTCTTTGATTATTGATGTATTCAAAATACGACTTTTTTATAGTAAACAAATTTGAATTTGTTTAACATGGATGGATAAGTAAAATGGTCTTGCACCATGGACAAATGTCTTTTTTATTATTAGACCAATAGGTCACATCTTATATCATTTTATTTGATAATGAAATTTATTTTGATCTAATGGTAAAAACTAGCTTGTATATGATAAAAGACTTTGTCTCACTTGTACAAAATTGACCAACCGAACTTCACCAAAATGTGATGGCTGATAAAGACAGATTAGACAATCTGTATTGGGTCATTTCCCATCTACAACAAGTAAATGAAAATTGATTTTACTATTATTAGTTCCTAATAACACATGGAAAATACAAAATTGCCTCTAGCGGTAGTTAATTACCGTTGGCATATCCGACAGCAGTTAACTACCGCTGCGATCTGGATCATAAGAACACAGAAACTCCAGTTTCTGGTTACAGTAACACATGTAAAACTTCTCAAATATAACCAAAAATCACCCAAACTTCAATTTGCTCGAAAATCATCCTAATTTTATCAAGTAAATCACAAGTAAGTCAATTTCTTCCTATATATACATGCAATGTAGGTTGTTTAGGGTGTTAGTTTTCATAATTTTACCAAAATTTTAGTGTTTAAGTTAGTTTTAAAAATTACTAATTATGAGTGAATTAGATGGATGTAATGAATTGTTTATGCTGGAACTGTTGTTTAGTGTAAGTGTAGGCAGGGACGGATGCATGTAGTGTGCAATGTAGGCTTCTGCCTGCACTAAATATTTGTGAATTTTTTTTTTTTTGGTGTTATAATACCGTAATATTTGATATTTTGTTTAAATGGTCTACTGCTCTCACATAACATCTCTCTATTGGCCCACACTACATTTTATAATTCTACAAACCAAAACTGACACAAAATGCCCACACTACACAACACAACTAGACACATATTTCTCTCATTTGTTCAGTTTCCTCCCTTCCATGTCATAATGCATCTAGAATATGGGTAATCTTAGAGGACAATTACCATGTATAGTTATGCTTTTAAAAATGAAATATAATATATATTTAATTCTTCAATTTTTTTTACATGGTGCCCCCACTTTCGAAAATTCCTGGATCTGTCACTGAGTGTAGGTACTGCTAGAGACAATTTTGTATTTTCCATGCGTTATTAGGAACTTATGTGAGTTAAAGTTCCCTTTTGGATGGAAGAGTTGAGATTGGACAACATATAAATGAGAAGACTCATAAACCCAATAACTTAAGGATTTGAATGGAATGTGGTCTCCAACTTATTTGTGTGGTTGCTCTTAACCCAATGTGTTATCTAACCTAGTGAAGCTCCTCCTCGTGCCTCAACAGTGGTATCGAAGTTCGGTTTGACTTTTGAGAAAGTGAGAGAGATTCATGGTATTGTTTCATGGACGCGGAGAGTCTCACAATTGAGAGAGATGTGTTGTGATGTGTCAATGTGGGTTAAAGTGCCCACATTAAATAGAAGAGTTATGGTTGAACAACTTATAAATGAGAAGACACAAAAATTCAATGTATTAAGCTTTTGGTTAAAGGTGTGGTGTCTAACTCACTTATGTGTTGCTCTTAATATAATGTGATGGCCTAGTTCTATGAGACTCCACGTCATAGCCCAAAAAGTTAATAATAAGACACAATAAAAATAGTAGAACAGATCATACATTATAAGACCAACAAACACATGATTAACAACACTTGAACTTGTCGCCATTAAAGACTATTCACATAGAGTCTGTGGTGGCTTTGATGGAGGTTGCTGCATGAACACAAATTTGGTGGGAGGCGAACATAAGAACAAGAGGCATAAGTAGTGGATTAACTGGTGACACTTTGAGGGAGAATATGCCATTTCTGAGAGGGACCAACACTTCAGAGGGGTTTTACAACTGTATCTTTACAGTAGGAGAGGACATGAACGATTTTTTTTTTAAAAATTGTGTAGATTTCACTCTTGTACTATAAGATTCTTTACTTTTAGTCTCTCGTGGTGAAATGAAGAATACGATTTTTAATTTGTTCTTTTTAATCTGAGTTTGAGTTAGAAGTTATGAGTTTTTAATGATTTTAATTAGTTTTTAGTTAAAAGAAAAGCCAAGTGGAAACAAAAATTAATAAGAGAAATGAAAGGAGCTATTCAACGTACCATACCATCTCTTATGCATAGTTAGATGTCACGAGAGATTAAAAGTACAGAATTTTATGTTACAATGGTGGAATCACACAAATAAATATTAGAGACGCTCCCCTCATAAAAGTAGTATTACAAAGGCTAAAACCAGACTTCGTCCATATGGCAAAGGGAAAAACACTTTTAACCAAAATATTGTTATATATTATAGGCTATGTAAGATGTGATTCCAAATATGTTAATGTTGGAATGGTTTGAGTTGCAAAGATGGATGTACTCATAAAGAAAAATGCTAGATACCACGAATGGATTTTCACGAAAGCTTCCCGAATGAATTGGCAACACACCGTCCATTAGATCTTATATTTAATTAATTCATAGCTTCATCTTAAAAGAGTAACAACAGGGTTCATAAACAAGTAAATAACAATAATACAATGAACGCACATGTTTTTCGGCCAGCAATGGCTTTTAATTGGCTAATGGAATTTCACGATCCCTTCTTAAAGAAATCCTTCAGGATATATAGCAACACTCATTTATAAATTACAACAGACACGTTCAAACTTTTCTTAACAGTGCTATGCATAACTGATTCTTCACGAATATAACTAAGGCCAAGCAATGAAGGAATACGACCATGCACCCAAAGTAGTGCATTGAAACAGTTAAACCAATTAAAATAAGACACATTAGATTTCATGGACTTAATCCACCAAAATTGAAACCAGAACGAATTCCAGCAGTTTAATTTCGGGAAAAAAATAATCAGTTTTTAAAACAAGGGTCAAAACTTAATAAAAGTGGATGGGTGTGTTATCACAGTGCTTTTAGTGTCCCTGAGTAATCATCAATCATGATATTTCCTTGAGATCTCATATTGAACAACAAAAACGAGTATATGATAATTTTAAAAATTATTGTCCTTACTCAGCAGAGCTTTGTAAGTCACTGAGAAGGCTTTTGAAAGATCTGCATAGAAACTCATTGTCTTTTATGGTTTGAAGAGGTGTATGGCGACATAATTATTCCCGCAGGTTTTAGTGAATTAATTAATCATAACTTAACAAATAATACCCTATTGATTATTGGAATTTGATTTGCCACAGTTACACCATGGTGCTGTAACTGATCTGGGGGGTGGCTGAGATCACCATACACTGTAAAACTCTGTTTAAATCTGAACCGTCAGATCTCAAATCTATGGCTGAGATTCACTACGGCGTGTAACTGCTTGGTGTCAATTTGGGTTTTGTTTTTTTAATCTGAGAAGAAATTGCAAACTTGAACAAACTTGAATTTAATTACATGTTGGTCAAAGCAAAGGTACCCAAAGTCAACAGAAACTACATCATGAATGAAAGATCCCCATTTACAGGAGTCAATCACCAATATCTGTCGGCAAACTAGATTATATTCAGACAAATAATTTACAAATAAAGAAAGGGTACATAGCACACAAACAGGAATGAAAAATAATTATGGATAAATTGATATTTACACACATATACGAAGATGACCTTATTTGTCGGAGCCTCCACTATGCTTCTTTCTTCCAGTCAATTGCAACCCTCGGACATGGAGGCTAATGAATATCTTGCAAACATTTCCATAAAATTTACCCCTACCAATATTTTCAGATGTATTCACAGCAGAGAGGAACTAAAGCATCATCACAGAATTATACAACTGCGATAAATATGTATGGCACTCTTAAGATGTTTTATGCACTCTTCTCAGCTGGAGAACATCGATGAAATCTTCAAGGGAAAAAATGTGGATTCATTTTGCTTGAGTGTTGTCATCGGCATAGATGCACACACATGCATCTGCAGCACCAGCAGCAAGTAGTAATTGATATGGGTGGAAACTTAAGCAGCTCACGGAACCAATTTTCTGGGCCATTAGAGTAGGATAGTAACGAATGGTTCCCAGTTGATCACCCTCAAGGCTGAAAACCTTAATGAGTTGTTTGGCAGAACCACTGGCAATAATTGGAGCATGTCTATGTACTGCTAAAGCCGTGAGAGAGCCCCGGTGGGCTTCAATAGTGAGATAGGCGCTGCTATGATTTCTTATATCAAGGAATTGGATATCCCCGGCCTGAGAAGCACTAACCAACTGAAGGAAAATGCATAAAATTATCATCCACGTCAAATAAAATTCATTACTCACTGAATTTCTGCTATGGTCCACATAAAAAAATTATGAATCTAGCGAGACACTTTCTTTACCTTTCCAGGGTCTAACCCAGGTTGAAAGCCAATCCCCATAACTTTTTCTACTCTCTGTGTGTGTGGCCGTAATCCACATACAAGCCTAAGAAACATCATTGTCGGTAGTCATTAGTCATTACAGTGACATGTTAAGCATGGAAAATTTAAAACTGAATATTAAAAAGTTCAAGACTTTAGATAACACTTAAGATACTAAATTGATCAATATGGTTCAAGTTTGAACTTAGACTTGGAGATGTGCAGGAAACCATGTCAGATGCATAAGAACATGAACATGTCAGAGCTAATGAATAACAATGTTGCTCAAAACCAGCTTACATTTCAGGTGTTCTGGCATCATAGAGTCTTACAGAACCATCTACAAAACCAGCTGCGAACTGTCCCCCGTGAACTTGAGAAGCAGCCTAAAATACAAAGACAATACATAAATCGAAGGGCTGTCACTATTAAATTAAATGATACTGAAAGAAAATCCAATCAAATAAATATGTTCTAACAAGTGCTAGAGCACAACCGAGCAACCCAAAGTTTTGTGGGTATTCAACTAGAAAATGAGTTTCTTCTTTGAAGAAAATCATAAACCATAACGCCAAATCCCCAATCTTAAAGGCTTGCTATAAGATGAATTGAGGGTCAGTTGGGTAACCTTCACTCACAAGATCCAAAAACCGCAAGGGCAAAGTATGACATTAGGGACAGCCAAAGAATTAAACTTTAGAGAAGGTAAACAGAAGATCAACAAAGCCGTAACTTTTAAGGCTTCTAGTTCAAGTGCAAACACTAATTCCAAGAAGCCGTAGTAAATGAGAGAGGGGGAGAGGGAGGTCTCCAAGTGACAGTACATGTACATAATTTTGGTATTATTATCATGAAACTTAATGGCTAACAAGAAACAATAGATTTGCCCGTTAAGAGCTCTGAGAAAATATGTAGCTGAGCTGCTGAAATGTGATCAGAATACAGCTTCCTATTTGTCTGTTAAGAATAAACTCTGCTAAGCTAAAATACGATAATAATTTGAGCATAGAGCAGGCTTACCAACGCAGAGACACTGCACTCTGATGATGAAGGTATAGTATTAACAAGCTGCTCTTTATCAAGATCCCACAGCATTATTGATGACGTCTCCCCTGACGCATACTGGTAAATGCATTGGAGTAACATGAAACAACACCATAAAATATCATTAACATCAAAGCGTGAGGGAAGAATCAGAGTTCTATTTTAGAACATCGGTAGAGAAAAGGGAAACATCCCCTATTCCAAACATATTCAAAGAAGAGCCATATACCAGATAGCCGCATTGCTGCTGCCAATCAACAACTGCATTCGGACTCCTCACACCAGGTTTATGCCCATGAATTGAAGAGAATGCAGTGACAAGCTTCTGTTTCCCCCTCAGGGAATAGTCTTTCCAAACCCGAACGTTTCCATCAGCTGCATAAGATTCCCCAAAATTTAATATTCTGATAATTTTAACATGGAAGAATACAATAATATAAACAGTAGATGAGATTACATGAAGCAGCAAGAAGCAAGCTATCATCAAGCTCATTCACCAGGCAGAGCTTAGAAATTCCTTTGTCAGGAAAATCATGATTATCAAAACTATTAAGTAGTGTTGCCTCTTCATGGTTCCATACCCTGTGCAAAACACCAAAGAACATAGTCAACAGTAGAATCAAATATGATGCAATACAAAGACTAACAGCAATAATTCATCAAAACCAGAAAAGTATTCTAACCTAGTCCAAACACATAATTCCTACTGCCTATAAAATTAAGAATTCCAGTTGTTTAGTTTCCTAAGCCTCTATAAAATTAAGAATGCTAGCAGTTTAGTTTCCTAAGCCTCTATATCTGAGAATCTTCATGTGTTCTTCTAACACTAAAATTGAACAAATATTGGAAATTTATAGCCCTTGGCAATTTGTTACAGCTCACCTTTAGCCCTTCAAGTTTATTCTTTTAACATTTTAGAACGAACTTCCTTATGTTCCTTACTTAACGGTATCCACTAAAGTAACAATGGTATTGACAAACTTTGCATACCTGATACGTTCATTCTCATCAGCAGCAACCACTATAGGAGAGAAAGGTTGTAGCAACAATGTTTGTGTGCCCTTTATGTCCCATTTAGCAATTGGATTTGTTAACCTACTAACAGCTGACAGAATAAAATGACAAAATTCTCAGCTGGACAACTGTAAGGAATTTGTTTGCTTAATTGAGTTAAAAAAAGGTGAAATACAAACCAGAGTGCTGGCATTTCACTATGTGCTCCAATGCAAATTTTTCCCTCTCCTCTCTTCTAGCTAAAACTTCTTCGCTATCATCTGCAGCAGTTAAAAGTGATTTGGAGAAGTGCCCACAACTCCAATTATATATGCTTGATTGAGGAAGTAAACTGCGATCAAAAGTCCCCGATCCTAAAAGTGGGTCAGCTAGTCCAGTGTCTGGAGAAGTCATCAGGTGAGGCCTAAACTCCAATGAACATACTCTCCGCATTCCAGCTATGTAACTTGGGCGAGGAGGACTGACTGGAGGAGTTCTGAAGGTTAGAGGCAAGTGTCCTACCAGAGCAGCATGCAATTATAAACAAAGACAATAGCAGCAGGAATTCATGCCATAAAAAAATGATGCAGAGAGATAAATGTCACCAAACAACATTGGAAAGGTTAACAATTAAATCAAATAAAAGTGAGACTTACCACCATTCATATCAAACCAAGAAGACGAGCGAGCAAGACTAGCAGAAACGGGAGCTTCACTAGTCCGAACACCAGAAGGCTTCAATGGTTTTGCTACCACTTGTTCAATACCTATTATGGACAGTACCCGACGACCAAGGTTCCCAACTCGCGGAGATGGATCTTTTGCCAAAGTACACATAGCAAGTACACATTGTGAATACAATGCATTGTCCAAAGGCTTTGGCCCAAAGCTGTTAACCACTCCATTGCTGAAACCATCATTCAGTATTCCTGAATCAGAATGATGAGAGGAATTGTCAGACAATGGGGACCCGTGCATTATTCCAGAACTAGCGAGAGGACTGCTTGAAGAGACCCGCCCATCACGAATTACTTTAGAATTGTCACTCCCAACCCTTAGAGGACCAATTTGAGGTGAAACAATACTCCCATGAGCCATATGTTGGTTCTGTTTAGAATATCCACCACCCGTATCTTTAATATTAGTCAATGATGGTAAGGAATTTATCAAAGAATTAGTCTGAGGTTTCCAATATGCAGCAGCAATAGATTTCAGGTGCTTGTTGTGGCCAAAAGCAAAGCGTGCTAGCGCTGACAGATGAAAGAAATCCATTTCAGTAAAACATCTTATAGATCCAGCCCACACTTAATACTATAAAGACAAAATTAAGTTATCTAGAAAGATGTACATGCCAACCATCAAACAAAAAAACTGGCTGTCTTTTTTTGTTGAATCTATTAGTGTGCAATTTTTTTTAGAGGAAACAATAACACACACAAACCTTTTTTCCTCATTGAACTGGAACTTTTTGCTAATTCATTTACAAAAATTAATCTATTTGAAGTAGTTCAATCCTTTTTCTAAGTTCTGATATAACTAGCTATTAGGAACTATTTGCAGATAATTAAGAATTTCTCAGGATCATTCTACTAAAATAAACAACCAATAAACAAACAGTATCCGTGTTTTCCCTCTAATCATAAGAACATGAAAACTTCACATAAAACATTGAAAATAAATAAATAATAAATAAACACTGCAATGTTTCATCACCTACCAACTGCTACCTCCGCCCTCACCAATGGACTCCCATCTGAAGCAACACTCAACAGACTCCTAACTATACTAACTTCAGCCCTAAACTTGTCATCATCATCACATTCTTCATCTCCAACACTTCTACACGAATCAAATCCCACATCAACAAGGGTACCCAGTGCAAAAACAGCAGATGCTCTGACCTGAGAATAACAAATTACACAGCTTAGCTATTTATTTAATATACCAAAACATTAATCATCTAGAAAATATAAATATAGCCAATATTAGGGTAGTAAACCTCTGGCTGGGGTTCAGACAGTAGAGGAGCAAGTATAGAAGTTGCATGTCCCTGCAAACCGATTATTTTCCCCTCTGGAAACTCTTCCCACAATTTCCCCAGACACAGGCAAAGCCATTGAAGGAAAAGGGGCTCAGTTTGTGAATCATTAGGAGATGAACTCTCAAGGTGCTTTAAGCAGACATGGCTCAAACCAGCTTCAATACAAGCTTCTTGGCCTCTTCTATGACCATCCACAATCACAGCCAAAACAAAAGCAGCCATTGCACGTTGCTCTGGGTACGCTTCTGAGCTATCAAGAAACTTCATAAAATAGATATGACCTCCGTCCTTCACTAGATCGACCTGACATGACTGCAACCCAGCAATGGAAAATCATCAATGCATGATACTGTAGACAAAATATAAGTTTTCTAATACACTCTTTATTCCTACATTGACACTATTGTATGTCAGGCACTTATGATGATTTTTTTCATTTGGACTCCATTGCACAATTTTGATTTTTGATAATTCAGGCATGAGAAATGCCATCAACACTATAATAGAAGAAGATATAATATGCTTGTAATAGATAGATTAGATATCTGTTAGCACTTGACAGCTATTAACAGCTGTCAAAGTGACTGCCACCTGTCTGTAATGAATCAGGTTAACTTGCTATAGCAGGTAACCTTCAGTCTCGTATATAAGACTGATTGTAACAGTTTACAATCATAATGAAAAACAGAAATTCAGATCAAAAGTTAGTTAGAAAATGTGTTTAGTTTCTCTGAGAGTTTACATGGTATCAGATTAGCCTCTTGCTCCATGGCGTCTCAACCATCGTCTCCACCGCCGTCTCCGCCACCGGAGACACCTATTCCGACGGCGATTCCGATCAATTCTAAACCGCTAGATTCGTTTCTTGAAGATGATGACTCGGATCGCTCCAAATTTGCCTTCGCACTCAAGATCTCTGAGAAATTGACGAAAAAGAATTTTCTGCTATGGCGTCAACAGGTTGAACCGTACATCAATGCTCACAACCTTGACGGTTTCATCGTTGCCCCGATCGTTCCTCCTCATTTTCTCACTGCGCAAGATCGCGCTACTGGTACGCTTAATCCTGCTTTTCGCAAATGGCGTTTAACTGATCAGATGCTTTTATCGTGGCTCCAATCTACTCTCTCCAGTGCAATTTTGGCTCGGTTCATCGGTTGCTCTCATGGGTATGAACTTTGGGATAAAATTGTTGCATATTTTCACAAACAGATGTGTGCGAAGGCGCGTCAACTTTGTGTTGAACTGCGTTCTACTTCCCTTGCAAATCTTACGGTACAGGCTTATCTTCTCCGTATCCGTGATCTTGTTGATAATCTAGCCTCTATAGGAGATCCAGTTCCTGTTAATCAACATCTGGATGTGATTTTAGAAGGTTTACCGCAAGATTTTAGTCCTGTTATCTCTGTAGTGGAAAGCAAATTTGATGTTATTGACATTGATGAAGTTGAGTCTCTTCTTCTTGCTCATGAAACACGTCTTGATAAATTCAAGAAAAAGGTTCTTCAAGATGTGGCTTCTATCAAGCTTTACTTCATCTTCTGCATCCCAGGCCTCATCTGCCTCTGAATCCTCTCAGTCACAAGCCTCTGTTAATGTTACTGCTGGTTCAGATTACTCCACTTTCAACCCTAATTTTACTCCCAATTTTGGTTCTAATCGTGGTAGAGGAGGTAGACCTGGCAGAGGTTGTGGAAGAGGCGGCAGACATCCAGCTTCGACATCCCCTAGTCTGTTTTAGGTTTCGACATCCAGCTTCTACATGCTGGCACAGGTTTAACCAACAGTTTCAGTCACATATTCCACCTAATTTTCAAGGTTTTCAGGGATTCAATACTGCTCCTATTGATCCTTATCATCCTGCATCCCCTAGTATGATGCCTTATGGTGCTCCCTATGGTGGATACAATCAGCACTCTCTGGGATATGGCTCTTTCAACAATTGGCCTCGTCCTTCTGCTCCACAAAGGCCTCCCTCAGTGCAGTTTTCACAACCAAGTGCCATGATGATTAATGCTCCATCCACTAGTGGCTCTTCAGCTTGGTTTCCTGACTCAGCTGCCTCTTATCATGTAACTGGTGATGCTAGACACATCCAGGAAATGTCCACTTTTGAAGGTCCTGACCAGATCTTCGTAGGAAATGGTCAAGGTGTGCCCATACATTCTTCTGGTTCAAGTGTTTTTCCCTCACCCCTTAAACCACACAAAACTCTTGGCCTAAATAAGTTACTTCATGTTCCAGATACTACCAAAAATCTCCTTAGTGTCAGTCAATTTGCTAAAGATAATACTGTCTTTTTTGAATTTCATGCTGATTATTGTCTTGTTAAATCTCAGAACACTAGAGAAGTTCTCCTTCGTGGCAGTGTTGGTCCTGATGGGCTTTATACTTTCCCAAGTCTCTCTTTGGACTCTGCTAAGTGCTCATTCCCTTCAGCTCTTTTTACTTCTTCTGATTCCACTAGTAATACCACTTTTTCTTCTTGTAATAATCAGATGCCACCTATATCTCACAATTTGTGGCATCAAAGACTAGGACACCCTAATAATCATTCTCTCAAGCTTGTCTTACAGCATTGTAATATTTCCACAACTAAAAGAAAAAGATATTTCTTCCTTTTGCAATGCTTGTTGTATAGGTAAAGCTCACAGATTACATTCACCCACTGTATACACTCACCCTCTTCAACTTGTGTTTAGTGATTTGTGGGGTCCTTCACCCACTGTTTCCTCTCTTGGTTACAACTATTATATAACCTTTGTTGATGCCTTTTCTAGATTCACCTGGATTTATTTGCTTAAAAACAAGTCTGATGCTCTTACTGTTTTCAAGCAATTCAAATCTATGGTTGAACTTCAGCTAGGACACTATTAAATCCATTCAATCTGATTGGGGGGGTGAATTTCAACCCTTTACTCAATATCTTACCAGCTTAGGCATTACTCACAGACTTATTTGTCCTCACACTCATCATCAAAATGGTGTCATTGAAAGAAAACATAGCCACATTGTGGATTTGGGTCTAACTCTTCTTAGTCATACTTCCCTTCCTTTAACTTACTGGGATCATGCCTTTTTAGCTGCTGTTTACCTTATAAACAGGTTACCCACTGCCTCTTTGAATTTTCAAATCCCCTTTCAAACTTTGTTTCACAAAAATCCTGATTATCATTTTTTAAGAGTTTTTGGCTGCTCGTTTTCCTTTATTAAGACCTCATAACTCACATAGGTTTGAATTTAGGTCTCATTAATGTCTATTTTTGGGTTATTCCACCACTCACAAAGGGTATAAGTGCTTGTCTCCTAGTGGCCGTACTTTTATTTCCAAGGATTTTCTCTTTAATGAGTCTAGATTTCCCTATCTTTCCTTATTCCAGAACTACACCTATGACCCTCTTCATCCTATTCAAGATGTCTCTCTATCCTCTTTACCCATCCAGCATTCTGACTTTCCTCCCTCTCTTCAAAATCAACTCACCCCTCCTACCTCTCATGTCCCTTCTTCCACATCAGCAACTGTTACTGAGTCTCCATCATCTTCCTCTTCCCAACAAATTTTACCAACAGCTGCCCCTTAACCTATCAATTCTCACCCTATGCAGACTCGTTCTAAGTCTGGTATTGTCCTCCCTCGCCTTAACCCCAACCTTTTCCTTACCTACACTGAACCTAAGAATGTTAAGCAAGCCTTACTTGATCCTAAGTGGCGTGCTGCAATGCAGGATGAATTTGATGCTCTGCAGAAAAACAGCACTTGGTCCCTGGTGCCTTTACCTCCAAATAGAAAAGCCATTGGGTGTAAATGGGTATTTAGAGTAAAAGAAAACTCTGATGGTACTCTAAATAAATTCAAAGCCCGTTTAGTTGCTAAAGGTTTTCATCAAGTGCAAGGTTTTGATTTCACTGAGACTTTCTCACCTGTGATCAAACCCATCACTATCAGACTCATACTTACTCTTGCCTTGTCCTACAAGTGGCCTATTCAACAATTGGACGTTAACAATGCTTTTCTCAATGGTATTTTGGAGGAAGAAGTTTACATGCAGCAACCTCAAGGGTTTGAACACTCTGATTCTACCTTAGTGTGTATACTTCATAAGGCTCTCTATGGTCTTAAACAGGCACCCAGGCAGTGGTTTGAGAGGTTAACCACTGCTCTTGTTCAGTTTGGTTTTCAGGCTAGTAAATGTGATCCCTCTTTGTTTACCTATGCTAAGCAGAAACAAGTTGTCTATTTGCTTGTTTATGTAGATGACATAATTATAACTGGCAGTTCCTCTTCATCAGTTTCTGCTTTGGTTCAACAACTTGATTCTGTTTTTAGTCTCAAGCAACTTGGTATGTTGGAATATTTTCTTGGCATTGAAGTTGAGCACCTTCCCAACAATTCTCTACTGCTCACTCAAAGCAAATATATCAAAGATTTACTAGCCAAAACCCATATGCTTGCATGCAACCCCATCAATACTCCTATGGTTTCCAATTGTAAATTGTCTAAAATTGGATCAGACACCTTCTCAGATCCTTCTCTTTACAGATCTGTTGTTGGTTCTCTGCAATATGCCACTATAACTAGGCCTGAGATAGCTTATTCTGTCAATAAGGTATGCCAGTTCATGTCCAGTCCTCTTGAGTCTAACTGGGTTGCTGTCAAGAGAATTCTCCGGTATTTGAAAGGCACTCTCACTTTTGGACTTCAACTGCATCCTGCTCCAATTCACAAACCTCTCTCCCTTCATGTCTTTTGTGATGCTGACTGGGCAGCTGACCCAGATGACAGAAGATCAACTTCTGGTGCTGCCATCTTCTTTGGTCCCAATCTCATCTCATGGTGGTCCAAGAAGCAGCCTGTTGTGGCCAGGTCAAGTACAGAGGCTGAGTACAGGGCTTTGGCACAAGCTACAGCTGATGCTCTATGGGTTCAGACATTGTTACAAGAGCTCACTGTTCCATTCAGCACTCCCACTGTTTACTGTGATAACCAGTCAGCAGTTCTTCTGTCTCATAATCCCATTTTGCACACGAGAACAAAGCATATGGAGATAAATCTCTTCTTTGTCAGGGAAAAGGTTATTGCCAAGCAACTCTCCATAGTTCACATCCCTGGTACTGATCAGTGGGCAGACATCCTCACCAAGCCTGTCTCCACATCAAAATTTCTTCTAATGAGATCCAAACTCAATGTGCTTCCTCACCACACTGAGTTTGAGGGGGGAGTATAAGAGAAGAAGATATAATATGCTTGTAATAGATAGATTAGATATCTGTTAGCACTTGACAGCTATTAACAGCTGTCAAAGTGACTGCCACCTGTCTGTAATGAATCAGGTTAACTTGCTATAG
>Ga0315915_1002970_pt1 | contig 21574 bp, 9 predicted proteins | sample MpolbnodulesMG_FD_207738 | JGI IMG/M metagenome (GOLD analysis project Ga0315915, IMG submission 207738) | Medicago polymorpha root nodule microbial communities from Los Angeles, California, United States - branched nodules | ecosystem: Host-associated > Plants > Roots > Nodule | place: USA... | reverse complement strand
CCCCTCTCTCCCCCTCTCTCTCTCTATTTAATCTTGAGATAGACTCCCTTCTCATTCCCTCAAAAACCCTAGCCGCCTCCTAAATTTCTTGGTTGCAACCACAACATCATCTGACCTCTAATGGCTACTTCAACTCCACCAATCTTTTCCTCTCATCATAGATATTCATTTCATCTGTTTAATTTTTTAAAACTACAAAGTTGACGTCAAGTTCCTATGCAAAAAGCTCCTTTTCCATTCAACTTTGACATTATCCATGGAGTTTAGCACCAGATCTGAAACCTTCATTGAGTAAGCTTTATTTTGGACCTATATGTTTCATGCTTTGGGAACCTAACCATGAGACTTTTTCTTTTTTCTTAATCTCTTCCATACATGCAAATAAAAAGTTAGATTGCTTTTGATATCTCAACATTTCATCTTGTTTCACAATCTATATATTCTATTTTTTGTATTTTTAATGTATAATGTGGATCTGGTTCTAGATCCATTATCTTATCTATTTTTTCTGTTTGTATTTTATTTGATTTGGATCTATTTCTTGTCGATCTAGTTCATGTTTTGGTTTATTTCCCTCACATTCTACTATTTTCTTCATAGAATAAGATGTGACATTGTAGTTGAAGATTTTTTTATCTACTTGTATTTTTATGAATTTAGTTTAGATCTGTTTATCTTTTTTCATTAGATCTGTTTGTTCTTTCATTAGATCTACTTGAATATCATTATAAAGATCTGTTTTAAGTTGGGTCACCTTTTTTTTATTATTGGAATTACTTGTTTTTTTACTAAGAAGATATTTTTTTTAGGATTATTTTGGGTTTGTTTTTCCTTTTTGAATTTCTACCTCTATTTTTTATTTTAAAATATACGCTTTATAAATTTCAAATTGGTCATAATTACTTTTTCAAATTATGCAAATTGATTTCTTGTATATTTCAAAAAATACACAATAGTTTATATTTACTTTTTAAATTTCACAAATTAGTCCTTATTTATTTTAACAGATTTGTAAGTTAGTCCCTAAAAATTTTCAAATCGGTTTCGATTTATTTATTTTTCAACTGGCTCCTATTTTATTTATTTATTTGAAATTGGTCCCTCAACTATTTGAACTTTTATATTTTACCCAAATTTTATAATTAGTATTTTATTATCACTTGTCACTATATATTTATACTTTTATCTCAAACTTTTGGATATGTTTTTTAAGCATGTTTATGTTCTATACCTATTCCTCACACACACATGCGCCCACACACACATATATGGAATATTCAATTATATGGAACTTCTGTCATATCAATTTAATTTATTTATTTACAAAATGATATTGTGTTTTCTTATTATTCTTTTTTCTTCTTATTATTATTCTTATAACCAATCAAAATATATTCTACCATATACCCGATGACTGAATGAGAAAAAGTTTAAATTCATATTACATAAAAATTGTAATGATAATTATCTAATCACTATATCAAAGAATTTCCATGTAGTCAAATATTCCACATATTAAATAAATGTTTTTAAAGTGGGGTTAAATACGTTTGTTGACTAGGACTTCTTTATGAATATCAATATCTTGACTCTAACTAATGAATATTTAGATAAAATAAATATGATATGGAAAATTAGATTTTCTACTTAATAGAATGAATCGAGTAGACATATATTGGATAATTTTATGTGAGATATGCATAGTTTAATTATTTTCATGTTTGTGTTCTATATATGTCAATTTAGGGAGGCAATGAAATTGATGATGAGGGTAATGACGATAGTGATGGTGGTGATAATTAAGATCCTAAGCATGATGATTATGTAATCAAACATAACTCTAAAAAATAAGGTAACTTATCTATCATTTTGTATATTTTCATCTGCATGCTTAAATATTTTCTCACTATAATATCTTTTTAAAATTGTATATATTAATCTTATTACCTGTATGTGTTTAGATTTTAAGTCCATCACGGTTCCCTAAAACATTGGTAGCTATGTATATTGACATTTGGGATGTTAAAGAATGGCTTCAAAGCGATGCAATTAGGATTGGAAAGGTATATGTAGTAAATTTTAAAGTTCCAATTTACTGATTCTTGTTTGTCTTATTCTTACAAAAAAATGAATCTGCTTTTTTCAATTTTCAAACACTTTTGGTGTTATAATAATTGATAGCGGAATAGCAAATATATATGCGCGCGCACACATATATATAAAATTACCGATCCAATAAAAATTATAGTTATACAATCATTTTATAAGAACTTTTAGAATAATTATCATACCCTTATTATGCTCTTACTCTCTCTATTACATTAATTTTTGTATCCAAAAAATGGTTGTTCGAATTTTTTTAGGGCCTCTTTTTATTATGTTTTATAAACTTCATTAAATTAAGTTTTTAGGGCCTTTATTACATTGATTTAAGTTATTTTCTTAGGGCGCTTTAGCGCATACAAACAAGACAACCTCTCAACAACGTTATTTTCACCTCTTCCTCTTTCTTCTGTTCTCTCGACCAACTCACTGTTTGTTTCAATGTTATTCTCATTTCTCACTTCTGACTTCACTCCACCTCTAGCTTCTCAAATCAAACAAAGCATTCCCATGTAACTCTCTCTCTCTCTCTCTCTCTCTCTCTCTCTCTCAAATCGAACTTGATTTGGTATATAATTGGCTTCGTGAACTAGATGCAAAGGTTTCATATGTACTAGTCCGGAGATACTCATGTCAAATAAAGCATGTGAGAAAATGATTTTGCTATAACAATAACATCTCCAACATCAAAATTTACTACATCAAATAAAACTAATAATAACTCAAAAATACTACACAGAGAAAATAAAACACATCAAACCATTTAAAAAATAGAACAGTGTACATACAAAGACTAAAGAGCGAGATACAAATTTGAAGTCTATTTCATTTTCCAAGTGACGAAAGATTTCTTTTTTCTGGAAACAAATGAGAGATAAATATTGGGGAACTTCTACACCAAGCATATGAAGCTAGTTACAGAAACTTTGCGAACAAAAGTGTAGAATGTACCATAAATAACTAGTTTTTATATGAAAACGCTTCTTCATATCAAATTTAACCATGTGAGAAATTAAAAATAAACAGTTAGACATTAGTCAATATCAAGAGAACATGTTAGCAGGTTTTCACTACCATGTACTGGAGGATCACAATCACCAGTTCGTTTGATCCTTATCAAAAAAATACGATCCTCAATCTCAAGAATACGATCCTAAATCTTGTTCATTAGATTCCTGAATTCTAGGTTGTTATCTTTAATGCTTTGCATAACAGCCATGAGACTAGCAATTTCTTGATCTATGGCCTTGTCCTGAGTTCATGACTATCAAAGTATTTATACCTATCATGATTCATGAAGGGGTTTGAAGATGGAATGTTTCAATGCAGTTAGTTTCCTTGCAGCTGCTCTAAGAAATTAGTTTTAGGTTCTGCACATGTTACTTGATTATTGTCACTGAAGTTATATGCACGACTGAATATTACAGCTTCATCATATTGCTGTCTCTTGATGAGATTCTCAACAAAATCTGCAAGGTCTAAGAAAATTTAACTTCATCAAACTGACAAAAACAATATATAATTGATCTAGAAAACAAAAACAAAACGAAGTAGATTGGACTTAATAGTTCAAAATTAGTTAAACCATTAAGAAAATAGAAGATATGCATATACAAAGACTTAAATTTGAAGTATATTTCATATAAAATAATGTGTGGGGTGTATGAAACAAAACATTTCTCAAACTAACATACCAAAAGCTTTATCTGCAAAACCAAGAGTTCCAAACAGCTCTCCAAATATCTCGTGTTGAGCAGCAAAACCAAAAAGTTAAAAAAGTTCATTTTCATCAAAAGAAGGAGTCAATCCATAAATTGATAGAAGGAGTAGAAAACCCAGAATCGCCGTTGAATTTTCAGTGTTTTGACTTATGTAAGCTTTCATATCCAGAGCTAGCTTCATTGCTTCTTCTCTTACATGAGGTCTAATATCTGGTGAGGTTTTCCTTAGTTCTTTGAGCAGAAGAATGTCCTCATCATCAATAACTACAATATTGTCTCCCATCATATGCTCCATTTGAATAATGGGGTTCTGTATAATTTCTAGGACGAATTTTGTAGGATCTGGTACTGCTTTAAGACGAACAAGAATGCCATTGTCAACCGACTCAAGTTCAATATTTTGGTCACTTGAGGGACTTGATTGATTACTTGCGTAAGATGTAACTCATTAATTAGCTAGCATATATTTATGCTTCCTCGGTATTTATTGAAGGATAGATAAATCAATAAGTCAATATAAATTTATGTGATGTTATATAAAATGAAAGAGTGAAAATCCTCCCTTAGATCGATATACTGATCTTTCTTTTGCATTACCATAACAATGTAAATAAACCATAGTTATGGAAAAAAAGAAAAAAAAATGTTGTGCATAAGAGCTTTCGAAAAATGTTCAAGAAAGCAAAAATATAATCCAAATTAGTAATGGCATTGTTTGATATTGAAAACTAGAGAAGATTTCAACTTAACTAAGACCCACAACATGATCATGATTAAAGATGTTTTATAAAAAATAGGTAGATCGACTATTTAAAAATATCAACAACATTACAAGAAATAGTTGAAATGAAATTGTTTCGAAAACTAAATGAAAAAGAACGTTTACCCAATTCTACTGCTTCATCAAACAGTTTTATTAAAGCATCATGTTGTTTCTCTCTTAACTCAAAATCCTTCGTGCTTCCTTCAAGATGCTTTTCTCTTGACTCGACCTCTTTCCCTGGTCCTTCAAATTGCTTCTCTTCTGATTTGGAATCCTCCATTCGTCTTCAAAACGCTTGAGCTGCTGCAATTGAGCTTTGTATTCCCCCTTTTCTGATTCAAATGCCTTTTTCCGTCCTTCAAACTCCTTCACTTGGTTTTCAAATTGCTTCTTTTTTAATTTTAGCTCCCTTACATTTTAACTTTGACTCAAGAGAAGAGGAATTCAAGTTCCATGTAAGGGAGCTCGAATCAAAAAAGAAGCAATTTGAAGACCAAGTAAAGGAGTTTGAAGGCCGGTAAAAGACATTTAAATTTGAAAGGGGGAATACAACACTCATATGTATCAGCTCAAGTGTTTTGTAAGATGAATGGAGGATTCCAAATTAGAAGAGGAACAATTTGAAGGACGAGGGAAAGAGGTCGAGTCAAGAGAAAAGCAGCTTGATGGAAGCATGGAAGATTTTGAGTTAAGAGAGAAACAACATGATGCTTTAATAGAACCGTTTGATGAAGTAGCAGAATTGGGTAAATGTTCTTTTTCATTTAGTTTTTGAAACAATTTCAATTCAACTGTTTCTTGTAATGGTGTTGATATTTTTAATTACCCGATCTACCTATACATTATAAAAACTTCTTTAATCATGTTCATGTTGTAGGTCTTAGTCAAGTTGAAATCTTCTCTAGTTTTCAGAATATCAGACAATGTTATTACTAATTTGGAATATATTTTCGCTTTCTTGAACATTTTCGGAAGCTCTTAATCACAACAAATCATTTCGTTTTTGCCATGACTATGGTTTATTTACATTGTTATTGTAATGCAAAAGAAAGATCAATGTATCGATCTAAGAGAGGTTTTTCACTCTATCATTTTATATAACTTCACATAAATTTATATTGTCATCTTGATTTATCTATCTTTCAATAAATACAAAGGAAGCTTAAATATATACTAGCTAACTACTCAGTTACATCTTATGCAATCAATCAAGTCCCTCAAGTGAGAAAAATGATGAACTTGAGTCGATTGCCAATGACACTCTTGTTCGTCAGCAAAAGTTGATGATGTGGAGACACCGAAAAAGAATCAAGAAAAGTAGAGTTTGAGGCAATACATCAACCAGAAGAGTTATTGTCACTCATACTAACAGAATAATCAATTTTTACCTTTGTCGCATGTATACTAGCTTTGTCATTACCAAATCGTAAAGTGTTACGTGACATCCAAATAGCATGCAACATATGAACAAATACTGACACAAACATATCTTCAACCTGCGGAGCACTGCGATGTAACACAAGCCAGAAGGGTATGAATCTAGAACTGAGCCAAAGTCATAACTATCAAGCATCCGTGACTGCGAAGATTCTCATTAAATATATTGATGGTGTAAAACTTTGTTTACTACTTATAACCCAAACAAACTTTGTTTACTACTGTGTTCAATCAAATCACTCGATAAGATACCACTTTAATCAATAAGTTAATAAAATATCTATTTAATTCCTTAAAAAAAATAACTATTAATTTCATTAGTGTTTTTTTTCTAGAGGAATTTAACATGATTTGATTGAATGCACATTTTTAAAGAAGTTAGGGTGAATGGAATGAATCACTTTACGTAATAACAATATTAATTTACATATTTGTATGGGAGGAAATTTTTCGTAAACAATAAATGGACGATAGTTTTTTATTAAAAAATATACATTACCAATGAGTAAGGGTGAAAATAGACTTTGTCATATTTAAATCTGATTTGTAACTTGTCATAGCTTATTTTTTCGATCCAAGTCATGCATTTTGTCATATCTATATTTTAGAGATTCTTTTGTTGTCAAATAGCCTAATAACTAAAAATTCACCATTTAAGATGAATAAGTGGGATGTCTGAGGTTCAAACATCCGTCCTCGCATATATTATGCAATATTCCTACTAATTAAGCAAAAGAGGCTATATTTTAGAGAATTTGGCTATATGACATCAAATTTCACCTGTAGTTTATAAAACATTTAAATATGCAAAACTTAATACAAACAAATATAATTCTTTAAAAAAAATGAAATGAAATTACTGATTCAATAAAAATTATATTTGTACAATCATTTTATAAACTTAATTAAATTAAATTATTTGGTTGAGTGGATCCATTAGGGCATACAAACAAGACAGCTTGTAACCAAAAAAAAAAAGTACAAACAAGACTCAACAACTTTATTTCCGATTTTTAAATGGTTTGAGATGTTCTCTTTTCTTATTAATTTTGAGATATTATTATTCAGTCCAATTTGCTTAGTTTTAGTTAATTTGAACCGACTTGATGAAGTGAAATTTTGTTGTACCTTGCAGATTTTGTTCAGAAAATTATCAAACCGCCAATCTCATGCATTCAATAAAACGGACTCCATTGAAATCAAGGTTCTTTTTTCATCTTATGCTAATTCTATTTTATGAATCATTTCATGTTCATGCACCTGCTGCATGTTGGTTATAAATTAATGTGTTGAATGTGAAATCAGTCAGGACCATCATCCAGATGTGAAACGGCGCTTGACTGTGCAGTTTGGAAAAAACAAATAGAAAGGAGAACTATGAGAACTCATATACCTTAGTTCCGAATTTCTCTAATTTTACGGATGGAATATTGTAAACCATTGGATTAATTTGATATAATGGTTGAGATTTGGTGTAAGTCTTTTGACTTACATGTCAACAAATCCTAACTCATACATCTATATATATTTCTATAGTCACCTTGATTTACTGATGTTTGTATAAATATAGGAGCTAAATGTATGTTAATTAATTATCCCGTTACATCTTACACAGGTAATCAATCAATTCCCTCCAGTGAGAAAAATTATGAACTTGAGTCGGTTGACCATAACATTGGTAATCTTCAAGCATTTTGGTTTTGCTGCTCAGCACGAGATAGCTGTAGAGCTGTTTGGAACTCTTGGTTTTGCAGATAAAGCTTCTGGTATGTTAGTTTAAGAAATGTTTTGTTTCAAACACTCTGCATATTACTTTTTTTTCTTCTCACTTCATATTTGAAGCGTATGTTACATCAAATGTTCTGATATATAATTGGCTTCATGCACTAGATGCGAATGTTTCATATGTACTAGCCCGGGGATAATTGACCTTTGAGATACTCGTGTCAAATAAAGCATGTGAGAAAATGATTTTGCTATAACAATAGAATCTTGAGCATCAAAATTTACTACATCAAATAAAACTAAGATTGAGCTAAATAATAACTCAAAAATACTATGCAAAGAAAATAAAACAAATCAAACCATTTAAAAAATAGAACTGTGTACATACAAAGACTAAAGAGAGAGATACAAATTTGAAGTCTATAACATTTTCCAAGTGACCAAAGATTTCTTTTTTCTCTGAACAAATGAGAGATAAATCTTGGGGAACTTCTGCATCAAGCATATGAAGCTAGTTACAGAAACTTTGTGAACAAAAGTGTGGAATGTACTGTAAATAACTAGTTTTTATATGAAAACACTTCTTCATATCAAATTTAAGCCTTTGAGAAATTAAAAATAAACAGTTAGACATTAGTCAATAACTAGAGAACATGGTAGCAGGTTTTCACTACCATGTACCGGAGGATCACACTCACCAGTCTGTTAGATCCTTATCTCAAAAATACGATCCTCAATCTCAAGAATACGATCCACAATCTTGTTCATTAGATTCTTGAATTCTAGGTTGTTATCTTTAATGCTTTGCATAACAACCATGAGACTAGCAACTTCTTGATCTCTAGCCTTGTCCTAAGTTCACTATCAAAGTATTTATAACTATCATGATTCATGAAGAGGTTTGAAGATGGAATGTTTCAAAAAATAGAAATTGAATAAGAAAAAAAGAAACCTTCATTTCAATGCAGTTAGTTTCCTTGCAACTGCTCTCAGAAATTAGTTTTAGGTTCTGCACATGTTCTTCAAAGAGACCAACTACTTGATTATTGTCACTGAAGTTATATGCATGACTGAATATCACAGCTTCATCATATTGTCGTCTCTTGATGAGATTCTCAACAAAATCTGCAAGGTGTTAAAAAATTTCACTTCATCAAATTGACAAAAACAGCTATATAATTGTTCTAGTAAACGAAAAAAAACAATGAAGATTGGACTTAATAGTTCAAAATTAGTCACACCATTTAGAAAATAGAAGAGATGCATATACAGAGACATAAATTTGAAGTCTATTTCATATAAAATAATATGTGGGGTGTCTGAAACAAAACATTTCTCAAACTAACATACCAGAATCTTTATCTGCAAAACCAAGAGTTCCAAACAGCTCTACAAATATCTCGTGCTGAGCAGCAAAACCAAAAAGCTAAAAAACATCATTTTCATAAAAAGAAGGAGCTAATCCATAAATAGACAGAAGGAGTAGAAAACCCAGAATCGCGATGAATTTTCAGTCTTTTGACTTATGTAAGCTTTCACATCCAGAGCTAGCTTCATCGCTTCTTCTCTTACATGAGGTCTAATATCTGGTGAGATTTTCCACAGTTCTTTGAGCAGAAGAATATCGCCATCATCAATAATTACAACATTGTCTCCCATCATATGCTCCATTTGAATAATGGGGTTTTGTATAAATTACTGGACAAATTTTGCTGGATCTGGTACTGCTTTAAGACGAACAAGAATGTCATCGTCAACCGACTCAAGTTCAATATTTTGCTCACTTGAGGGACTTGATTGATTACCAGCGTAAGATGTAACTGATTAATTAGCTAGCATATATTTAAGCTTCCTCAGTATTTATTGAAGGATAGATAAATCAAGATGACAATATAAATTTATGTGATGTTATATAAAATTAAAGAGTGAAAAACCTCTCTTAGATCGATATACTGGTCTTTCTTTTGCATTACCATAACAGTGTATATAAACCATAGTCATGGAAAAAAAGAAAAGAATTTGTTGTGAGTAAGTGCTTCTGAAAAATGTTCAAGAAAGCTAAAATATAATCCAAATTAGTAATGGCATTGTCTGATATTGAAAACTAGAGAAGATTTCAACTTAACTAAGACCCACAACATGATCATGATTAAAGATGTTTTATAAAAAATAGGTAGATCGAATATTTAAAAATATCAACAACATTACAAGAAATAGGTGAAATGAAATTGTTTCAAAAACTAAATGAAAAAGAACATTTACCTAATTCTGCTGCTTCATCAAACGGTTTTATTAAACCATCATGTTGTTTCTCTCTTAACTCAAAATCCTTCGTGCTTCCTTCAAGCTGCTTTGCTCTTGACTCGACCTCTTTGCCACGTCCTTCAAACTGTTTCTCTTCTGATTTGGAATCCTCCATTCGTCTTACAAAACGCTTGAGTTGCTGTATTTGAGCTTTGTATTCCCCCCCTTTCTGATTCAAATGCCTTTTTTCGGCCTTCAAACTCCTTCACTTGGTTTTCGATTTGCTTCTTTTTTAAGTTTAATTCCCTTACTTTTTAACTTTGATTCAAGAGAGGAGGAATTCAAGGGCCAAGTAAGGGAGCTCGAATAAAAAAAGAAGCAATTTGAAGACTAAGTGAAGGAGTTTGAAGCCCGAGAAAAGGCATTTGAATTAGAAAGGGGGAATACAACGCTCAAATGTAGCAGCTCAAGTGTTTTGTAAGACAAATGGAGGATTCCAAATCAGAAGAGAAACAGTTTGAAGGGCGAGGGAAAGAGGTCGAGTCAAGAGAAAAGCTGCTTGAATGAAGCACAAAGGATTTTGAGTTAAGAGAGAAACAACATGATGCTTTAATAAAACCGTTTGATGAAGCAGCAGAATTGGGTAAATGTTCTTTTTCATTTAGTTTCTGAAACAATTTCATTTCAACTATTTCTTGTAATGTTGTTGATGTTTTTAACTACCCGATCTACCTCTACTTTATAAAAACATCTTTAATCATGTTGTAGGTCTTAATCATGTTGAAATCTTCTCTAGTTTTCATTATCAGACAATGTTATTACTAATTTGGATTATATTTTCGCTTTCTTGAACATTTTCAGAAGCTCTTAATCACAACAAATCATTTCGTTTTTGCCATGACTATGGTTTATTTACATTGTTATGGTAAAGCAAAAGAAAGATCAGTGTATCGATCTAAGAGAGGTTTTTCGCTCTTATATTAAATATAACTTCACATAAATTTATATTGTCATCTTGATTTATCTATCCTTTAATAAATATTGCGGAAGCTTAAATATATGCTAGCTAACTATTCAGTTACATCTTATGCAGGCAATCAATCAAGTCCCTCAAGTGAGCAAAATGATGAACTTGAGTCGGTTGCCAATGACACTCTTGTTCGTCTTAAAGCAGTACCAGATCCAGCAAAAGTTGTCCTGGAAATTATACATAACCCCATTATTCAAAAGAAGCATATGATGGGAGACAATGTTGTAATTATTGATGATGGCGACATTCTTCTGCTCAAAGAACTGAGGAAAATCTCACCAGATATTAGACCTAGTGTAAGAGAAGAACCAATGAAGCTAGCTCTGGATGCGAAAGCGTACGTAAGTCAAAACACTGAAAATTCTGCAACAATTCTGGGTTTTCTACTCTTTCTGTCTATTTATGGACTGGCTCCTTCTTTAAATAAAGATGAAGTTTTTAGGCTTTTTGGTTTTGCTGCTCACAATAAGATAACTGTAGAGTTGTTTGTAACTCTTGGTTTTGCAGATAAAACTTCTGGTATGTTAGTTTGAGAAATGTTTTCTTTCAGACGCCCCACATATTATTTTATATGAAATAGACTTCAAATTTATGTCTTTTTATATGTATCTCTTCTATTTTCTAAATGGTTTAAATAATTTTGAACAATTCAGTCCAATCTACTTCGTTTTATTTTTCGTTTACTAGAACTTATTATATAGCTGTTTTGGTCAGTTTGATGATGTGAAATTTTTTAACACTTGCAGATTTTGTTGAGAATCTTATCAAGAGACAACAATACGATGAAGCTGTTAGATTCAGTCGTGCATATAACTTCAGTGAGAATAATCAAGTAGTTGGTCTCTTTGAAGAACATGTGCAGAACCTAAAACTATTTTGTGAGAAGTTGCAAGGAATCTAACTGCATTGAAATGAAAGTTTTTTTTTCTTATTCAATTTATATTTTATGGAACATTCCATCTTCAAACCCCTTCATGAATCATGATAATTATAAATACTTTGATCGTGAACTCATGACAAGGCTAGAGATCAAGAAGTTGCTAGTCTCATAGCTGTTATGCAAAACATTAATGATAGCATGCTAGAATTCAAGTATCTAATGAATAAGACTCGGGATCATATTTTTGAGCTAAGGATCTAAGGAACCGGTGAGTGTGATCCTCTTGTACATGGTAGCAAAAACCTACTAACATGTTCTCTTGTTATGGACTAATGTCTAGATGTTTATTTTTATTACTCAAAGTCTTAAATTTGATATGAAGAAGCGTTTTCATATAAAAACTAGTTATTTACGGTACATTCCACACTTTTGTTCGCAAAGTTTCTGTAATTAGCTTCATATGCTTGATGCAGAAGTTCCTTGAGAGTTATCTCTCATTTGTTTGCGTAGTAATTTTGAGTTATTATTTAGCTCAATGTTAATTTTATTTGATGAAGTAAATTTTGATGCTGGAGATTCTATTGTTATAGCAAAATCATTTTCTCACATGCATTATTTGGCAAACTTGGCAGAGGAAGTTCAAATTGCATAAAGAAGAATGGTGATTTTGTTGATGAAAATAATGCCATAACTGAGTCAGATATTGAAGAAAACTTCAAGAGGCTTGTGAGTTGTGACTGAACAAAGAAGACTCCTCTGGAAGTATTTGATGCTTTATCCATTACATTAGTCAATAATTTTCTGTCATAACTTAGTTGTGTTTCGGTGGTCCTTTGGTTGTAGCATTTGTATGCTAAAGACATAACACCATGTATAAGAACATGATGAAGCTTTACAAAGAGAGGTGGATGCTTCATTCTTTTTTCAATGATGCCATTACACACCTATTTGGCATTCATATGATTCTCTGAGTTAATGTGGAAAGATATCCTCTTGCAGCAGTTATCTTGATGCTCGAGAAGCCTAAATGCTGCAGAATTTTAATGTACCAGGCATGGTTTTAAATTGCAGATGCGATTGTGGATGCGGTCATTGTTGTTACGCACATTGAGATCGTTGCTACTTGGAATAATTTTACGTTTACTCACTGTAGAAACGTTTTAGTTTGCTCAATATATTCGTTGAGGTGTTTACCATACATAGTTGTGAGAAACTTAAAAGATCAAAATTTTCTTTAAATCTCAAGTAAATAAGGGCTTGGGGGTCTGAAATTTTTATTATTCTGGGAAGATCTTGACGAACGTATGCATATTGATGCGGCTGCTATAATGACTAAAATGGTCTGATGCAGTTTCTGATGGAGTTACGATGCAGTTCAATTCGTACACGTGATTGCTTTGCAATGCCGTTGCGGAGGCCTCTGCAACAACAATATTGTGGCCACAGTTGCAGTTGTGGGCTGCAGTTTGAAACCATTGCACCAACCACTATTTTTGCAACACCTGCAATCAAAATGGTTTTATGGTATCCTTCTACTTTGCATTGGATCAAATGCAAACAGATGGATCATCTTTAGACCCCTTTGGTCCTCCAACAAGTGGTGGAATTTTTTGAGATTATATGGCTAACTTCTTAGGAGGCTTAGCCACAAGTATTGGATCTTTCTCTTCCTTTTGTGTATAATTTTCAATTGCTACAGAATAGTTTGAGCATGATTGTTCTAATGTGATGTATGTAGTAATAAATATTATTCTTTGATGATGAAAACCTTAATTAGAGTGAGGTAAGACATTGATTGTTTGTGAATATTTTGGATAAAAATTTTGTTTTTGGAAGATGATTGGGTCTGTTTGGTAAACCCAAAGAGTTAGCTTATGGTCTAAAATAATCCTGTTTGGCAATGGTCTTTTTATAACGAGCTTATAACTTATTTTACGAGCTTATAGCTTATTATCTTTTCTTCCATTTTTACCCTTATTATTTTGTCTAAAATCCACTTTCACCCTTAATACTTTATTATAATTTAAAATAATAAAAACAATAATTAAGTGAAGTTTTGTTTAAGGAATCAGTGTAACTGTTCATGTTTTATTTTTTACGATAACCGTCCATAATTTTTTCTTTCTTTCTTTTCTTCTTGCTAATAATGGTTTCCTTTTTTTTAAACAAGCGTCCATAGTTTTTTCTTATACTCGTCCATCATCGTTAATAAATTTCTTGTATATAATAATAATACAAATAGATTTCTTTTTTTTATTGACGAATAATAATACAAATAGATGATAATACATTCAAGTAATGTCCATCGTGACATTTATTTTCTTTATAAAGTATATAGACTCAAAAGAAATATTTTTATATTTTTTTTAAAATTAGTAAGATACGAACTTAGTAAGAAATTTTTATGCGCTATAAATTTTGACAAAGTAAGAACACTTGTTAAATTAGCATAGTCTTATCTCGTTCTTCAAGTCTTCAGTTTCGTATATAGACAAGGATTTGAGAGACGTTGAAGAAGTGTCAGCACATTAGGAGTCTTTGAGAAGCTATCAAATCAAGACGTTGGAATGTTGTCCGATATGGTTAATGTCATTTAAAAAGACATTTCAAAATTATTGCTGCAAATAGAATTATCCGTTTCATTCTTTTTGTCCTTCAATTTGACTTAGCACGTGTTTCAGAAGAAGACAACTTGTATTTGGCTTATGGGTCCCTCAGAATCTAGATACCACATAGTCTGGATGACTATGGGTCCTTGTGACTTAGAGTCTGGGTGATTCAGAGCCTGATGATCCAGAGTCTGGTCTTTAGTAGCTTGTGGGTAACTTCTTCACTTCTGATCACTTGTTGACTTCTGATTGACCTTTCTTCAGATCTTCTATAAAGTCTTTAACTTCTCTTGTGCTTCTGATGCTCTTGTATATGTTCAGACCTTGATAAATTTTAATCTATAGTCCTGCACACTTAAACATATATTAGCATATATCCAATTGTTCATCATTACTTAATTATCATTAAAACTTCAGAGGCAGTGTACAAAATCCAATTTTGTTCCAACATATTCCACATGGAAGATGGTGAAACCATCTCTTCCATGAAAATGAGGTTTCACTCACATTGTTAATAAGCTACAAAATCTTGGAAAGGCAAAACCATATTGGGTTGGTCTGGTGGTATTGATATTGGCTTGGGATCTGGGAGTATGCTCCTCGTTAAGGTCTCGGTTCAATTCTCTTCAATGTCAATTTCGGTGGGCTAATTAGCTTCTTAAAAAAAAATCTTGGAAAAACTATCTCAAACCAAGATTGTAAACAAAGTTTTAAAATGTATGACAAGGAAATGACAGCCAAAAGTGTTGGTCTATATGACAAACAAGAGTATGCGCTAGAAGGGGAGAGAGAGGGAGGGGAAGTTTAGCGATAGCGTAGTTAGAAAAATGTATGGCTTTTGGATTCGTGCACAATAAACCATAACAAAAATGTAAAGACAGTGAAAACAACACTAAGATTCACAATGCCAAACTAGTTGGGCTCTCAATTGTTCTACAATATCCTGTGGAAATTCTGGTGAGGGAGAAACAACGCTATCTTCTGAAAAACAACTATCGATCCACATCGGTTGGCCAAAGAGGCAATGAATTTTGCCTTTGAGTTTAATGAGGCAAACCCGCAAAGACAAAGGCAGAATGTTCTAAGGCAAGTGAAAAACTATCCACCTATGTCCCACCTTTTTTCTCTTTGTTTGTTGATGTTGGATGTTTCTCTAATGGTATCACAGGGTGGGGAGTTTCCATACATGATCAAAGAGGGATGACCATTTTTAGCTCATGCCGAAGTGAGAACATCACGGTAGAACCGTTACTTGCTGAAGTGTTGGGTGTAAGATGGGCAATTCATGTAGTAATTGAACAAGGTATCTCCTCTGTCTCCATAAATTCAGATGCTGCAAATGTTGTCAATTGTTTAAACAACAAATCCAAATTTGCTGCCATTGAGATTGTTCTGTATGACTGTAAGGAACTGATGAGTGGAATGTCAAATTTCCTTATTCAATTTGTTAGGCGAGAACAATGTCCAAATTGTGTGCTTCGTCTTTTTGTTCTCGCCTAACAAATTGAACAATGAAATATGACATTCCATTCATCAATTCCTTGCAGTCATGCGCAACAAAAGCACACAATTTGGCCTCTTTGGCAAGGATAGTGGGTAGTAGATCTTGGTTAGGGATAGCCCCCCCAATATTTTTCTTTCTGTTAGTACAGCTACTTTGGATGTTAATTGTAACTCAAATGGTTTAGCATAAAAAATGATTGGATTCTATGTGTGATTTCTTAGCATAGAATATTAGGAATCGATGGAATCTTTGTAATCATACATTTTCAAACATTTTCAACATTATAGTGGAAGTTCGTATAAGATGAGTTAGTATTTGGTGTGTAGTTCATCCATATATCAAAGTTGTATAATTACTTTTGTTAGAGATTTCTTGTTTAAGAGTAGGTTTGGTTTGATATAATCATAGATTTTATGGATTATTGTGTGTATTGACCAATTGATTGTTAAATAATAGTTCAAGGTTGAACATCTCGTTCGTAATTGAATTATTTGTGCTCATTGCTTATTCTATTATCATTGAAGCTTTAGCATAATCCAACATAGTCGTAAGTTTTCAAACTACACTTTCTCAAACATTTTTATTTGAAAAAGATATTCCTTATGAGATTTGAGGGCTTGATTTTTAATGTTGAATACTACTAGGTTCACCAGTTGAAATCCAAAGGGTACGTCGTTCAAGTTGTCGAGCCCTCAATTGTCTCCTAAGGTGATGTGTTGGATGTATCCCATCTCACATTCGTCGGATGCGAAATCTATACCTCACATAAAGAAAATTCAAACAAACCTTTCATTACTATTAAATAAAACTAAATCTTTTTGTTGGTTTTAAAATAAGATAAGAAAATAAAATGAACTATAGTCAATCCTAATATAATAAGAACAAATGAAATCTAACCTAACAAACCACCTAGAAAAATCAAAACTAAAAAGATAAAAACAAATCAAATAATGAACTATCATACATAAAAGGAAAATAAAAACTAAATTAATCTAATCTAATCTAATGAAATAACAAAACAAAAAAAAAAGATCTAACATAATAAAATAATAACCAATCTATCCTATGTAAAAGGAAAATAAAAACTAATCTAATCTAAAAAGATAAGATTAGCGTTAGAAATAGAAACTAACCGTGAAAAGTAGAAACTAAACCTAATCTAATGAGAAAATTATGAAAATAAAATCTAACTAAAAATAAAATAAATATATACAAAATAAATTCAAGAATAGCTTTAAATATCAACAATCCCCGTCAATAGTAGCATAATCTTGATGGACAAATTGACAAGTGCACCAAACCATAAATAAAGTGATAAGTAATCGTCTCCACGGTGATTGTCGTTCAACTAGGAAGTTTATGAAACTAATTGGATTAAAAAACGGTTAATAGTTTATGGTTTTGCAAGTTTGAGTTGTTTGCACAGTAAGAGTGTTTGTTTGATTGCATAAAATAAAAATTATTCATTTAGAGGTTTAGCGGCGATTAGAATTCTTTGAAACCCCTTTATCTTTTTTGTTGGATTAGACTATAAGGATCCTTAATAAATTAACGATTCTTATTCATACGTAATTATTCCGGTAAAATAGATGTTGTTAATCATTTGACCTAAGTTCAATCCAATAGACTAGATTTGTCAAACCTAAGATTGAAAAGCATTATAATGCCTGAAACATATAAAGCATAGATAATCAATGAATAAATAAGTTGCATTAATTGAATCTAACAAATAAATTGTGTTCATCTTAGAACCTTAATCTTTAGAGGTTTAGTTACTCATGGTAACTGAATATGTAAACAAAGAAAAGATAAACATACTCGAGAACAGGTGGAGGAGAAAACTCCTATTTGATGCTCATAATTCTTGACCTTACCTTGAACCGCCGGGTTTATTAATGAATAATAGTATGTGCAAAGGTCTCTTATTGTAGGCATATTTGATTCTATGTTAAGTTAAGAATATTGAGCTTTTTCTTTCGATTCAACTTGGAAAGCAAGCTAAAAACATAAAATTCTCGCACAAGATGCACATGATGCACCACATGCATGCACGCGTGCACATTAGATAGCCCTTGTGGCTCTTCCATATTAAGGGGCGCATACGGCAACCTCTAGGGGAGAATTCTATAATTTTTTGTCCTTTTTTGAGGGTTCTTGTCATGAAACGTATTGGAACTTGGGATGAATTCTTCCAAACTTGTGTTGTCTTACAAAAAAAACCTTCTAAGAACCATTGATCTTCATTCTTCAAATCCATTGATTCTTCATGCGTGTCTTGCTTTGCCGAATTAAATGATTTATCAATAAAAATACCCAAAACATCTATCGAGTTACATGATTAAGGACGAAACTAAATTGCAATGACTAGAATAAAGACAATACAAAATATTCTTTAAACCATGAACAACTCCTTCAAATTGCCTCTAAAGTGTCTTCAGAAACAAATAAACAACTAAAAAAAATAGCTTAAAACATCATATGATGTTTTGTCCTCAGTGACACAAATATATTTTAGTCTTAACTCTTAAGTACTTTAAATGTCTTTCTTAGGAGAAGTACTTTAAATATATTAAAGGTTTTACTCACATACATTAAATGTGTATTATTACAATATTTAATGAGTATAATAAATTATTTGTTAGAACCATGACATAAAAGTTTATGTTTAGCTTTTCTCAATGCTTTTTTTTTTCCAATAGCCTAGTGGCCAAGAATCACACCCCCTTAAATATCGATATGTGAGAAATATAGTGTTCAAAATCGAGCCCAAACATATTAAATGTCTCTGTAGCTACATAATATGTTTTACTTATAGGATTTTTCAATAATCTTTTAGATACTAACTCCAGTCTTATTTATAAGAGAAACTTGAGTCAACAAAAGCTGATGTATCTAGTTAAAAATTTAGTCCAAATACATCAACTTTTATTGACCCAACTTTCTCTTATAAATAGACCGGAGAGAAAAATAAATAATTCTTAAATAATCAATCCACATAATCATATATTGAATTTACTTATTAAATTAGCGGAATAATAGTTGCATGGTATACACTTTTGAGTTTGTCATATAAATTGAAAAGCCAGAAGAAGATAAATAAAATTTTGAAATAAATTATAAAAGTACCAAATTTATGAAGCAAAATTTTTTTTTAAATAGGAAAGGAGACATTATTATTAATAATAGTGGAAATAATGATCATTTTACAACTCTGTTGGTTAGAGTAAAAATAAAACTCCTCAGGTGGTATTTGAACCATGTTCTTCGAGGTTAAAGTGTCAATCTCTTATCATTGAAATGACATCTTTTGGACATATATAACACGATTTAGTGATCTCTTTAACCGTTACCTCACAAAAACCACCAACACACTTCCAAAGTTTACGAAATGTCGTCTCTGGACAATCACTATCTGAATTGCAAGGAACTGAAGCTGCATTGTCAAATAAAAAAGGGAAAATTATTAAGAGGTTGTTTAATATTGTGTATAAGATAAGTCTAAAAATGTTGTGAACAATGACATACTTCTACTTGTTATAACAAGAAATTGAGAAAGAAAAATGATCAAAGCATAAACAAAGATGAGAATTTTAGCCATATTTTTTCCTCCTTTGCATTTCATAAATAAAATATTTTTTTTATCATTTTATAAGTGAAAATATTATGCTTTATCATTTTTAATTAAACTATTTTTAGCACTTCAGAGTTGTAAAAGGCCATTTGTAAAATTGGAATTGATGTCAAATGTCACTAATTAATATGTCTCGTGTATCCCTTTAACTCACTCAATTGATCACTTAATCTTAGAAAAAGCTCACATAATTATTTTTTATGATCATGAAAGTTAATTATGTTTTTATTAAACTCATTATACATTTTTTATTTAAATTTTAGCCTTTCGTAATTTAAAGGGTGATATCCCAAAAGAGGAGCAACAATAATGAATGATGAAAAAAATTTAGTTGTATAGATAATACATTGAAGAGGTGACACCACATATATTTATATATTAAAGGTATCATAGGTTTTTTTTGTCAACACACTTCAAATTACAATTTGACACTTCTATATTTCTTAAGATGACCACCCACCTACTATAAAAAGTCAAATTATCCATGAAGAGTTGAAATAATGATGTTTCCCGAAAAACTTTGAATAATGTATAACTAATTGAATAATATAATGAAGAAATTTAATAAAAATATCATATCATTAAAATAAAATACTCTAACAAAATAATAGATTATACATATAATAGAATTAAAAATGGATAAAATGAAATGAGTAACATGTAAAACCCCTTAAGCTTTAAAAAGTGTCTATGACACCAAAAACCAATAGCAGTATTTTCGGTGTGTGTTGTTAGTAGTTCACACTTTATAGTAAACTTCATAGAAGGTCTTCCATCCTAAAATCGTACCATCTTGAACATTTGTGAATCTAATAAAAAATATTTTCAAATCATGATAATATAGGTAATATGTGAGCTATAGGCATACTTTTATAAGTCTTTTGCGGTATTTTATTTTCTTCCTTCTCTTAATATTATGTTAAAAACAAGCTTGGTTGACCTAATTTTAGGTTTAATCATTCTTGAGAAGGTTTTTGTATGAACCATCTTCTCTTCATTTATTTTTACCAATATTCTTTGGTAATATATTTTGGTAGTGGTAGCTAATTGCTATCCTCCTAGTTTAAAAAAAAAGAAAGAATATTTTCTTCCATCAACCCTGCGCTCAAGTTTATTTTCTTTCTTTTCCTTTCTTTTTATGATAATTTAACACATCATTGACCAAAGGAAAATATCAACTTCGAACCTTGATAATTAGGCGCCACAACCATCTTTATTGTTCTCCAAAAAATTATTTTTCAATCATTCAAATACGATTGTACAAACTTAGTTAGGATTTATGATTAAGGTGGTGTATACACACACAAAAAAATACAAAATCAAGTTTCCAACTCTATTTCATTTCCTACTTTGATCATAATGTCAATCCTCTTTTTAATTTAAATTTCTCATTTCAAATGCAATATTTACATCACAAGAATAAATTCAAACTTGAAACCTTAGATTTGAGCATGCCTCAACTTCTTTAGAACTTAGAGCCATGCATACTTTTTCATTTTCAACCTTTAGCAATTGATAAATCTAGCAGTTTCAAGTCTTAACAACACAAGCCAAATACATATTAAATTTTTCGAAGAGTTAATATTACCATTTCGTAATATTCAACGACGAAGACACATAAACATACCATTTAAAATAATCAGCAACGAAGACACAATCAACAAATAGATTGACTAAGCATGATTGTTTTGTGAACTAACTCGGCCAAAACTCCACCATAGGCTACGACCATGTTTTAAAAAGAGAGATTGCATAGTTTTGTTACCTTAAGCTTAGCATGATTCACTTTTATGGCTTAAAACTTCTTCATTTAAGTCCCCCTTTAGCACGTGATCACATGAAAATGGATGTTTTCCTTCAAAGACTCAAAAAAAAAAAAATCAAATGGAGAAGTAAAGAGAAAGGGAGAGATATAGATAGATAGATA
>Ga0315915_1002965_pt1 | contig 21588 bp, 12 predicted proteins | sample MpolbnodulesMG_FD_207738 | JGI IMG/M metagenome (GOLD analysis project Ga0315915, IMG submission 207738) | Medicago polymorpha root nodule microbial communities from Los Angeles, California, United States - branched nodules | ecosystem: Host-associated > Plants > Roots > Nodule | place: USA... | reverse complement strand
CCTGATAGGCCGGCCTATTCATGCATATTATTAAAATTTATTTTTTATTTATATTAAAATATAATTTATATTAAACATAAAAATCAAGAAAAAACACAAATAATAGACTTTTTAAATAGGCTTTGAGACCTTATAGTGAAATAGGCTTTTAAAGCCTTGTAGCAATAGACAAGCCTTATAGTGAAATAGGCTTTGAGGCCCGTTTGGCCTATTTAAAAGTAGACAAAATTGAATATTTTATGACTTTAATATGAAGTAGGCATGTACATAGGCTTCTAGGCCAGGCCAGGCTTTTAAATAGGCCAGGTCAGGCCAAAAAAAATAGGCCTATGAAAGGCCATCAAAGTCTGGCCTGGCCTGGCCTATTCCCATCTCTAGAAGAAGTAATTTAGAATACTTGGCATTCCCCTTGTTAATGAATGTTTAAAGTATATATTACGATAAAATTATTTGGATGAAAGAGAAAAATTAATTGATAGAAATAGAGAAAGCTAATTTCCAGAAGATCACTTTAGTTGCTAGATCACTCTAAAATTGATACTTGGTTCAAAACTAACACTAAAAAGAAAAGACACAAAAAAGAGTGTTAGAAAGAAATTCATTGAGAGTGTGTTTGGATGAGATAATGTTTTGAAATAGTCTAATGTTTTGAGTAAATTCAAATCCTTCTAGGTAAACTCTATTGTTTGGAATTTGGATAATTGATTTGGAGAATTTTTAAAATTATGGAATTTTATGATTTATTTTTTCAAGTTAAATTTAGAGAATTTCAAATGACACATAAAAGATAGGAATTTCAAATTTCTTCTGTTTTATTTTTTTCTTTTCCAAATTTTGCAAGTCGGTCCCCACATTTTTCGAATTTTTTAAGTTGACCCCAATTTGTTTAAAAATTGCAAATTGAAGCCTCAAAATTTTTGAAATTTGCAAATTAGCCCAAAAATTTAATATTTATAGAAGCAACCCAAAAATGATAACAATGAATTGTTTATTACTCTATCCACACACTTTTTTTTAGAAATGAAGTCAATTCAATTGAATTATTTTTGTTTGGCTAAAGTGACATTCATTTGTTTTGCTAAAATGAAACAAACGAGTAATTGACATCATTCTTTTTATAAACCACAAGATCTCACAGTTTTGTGAATAAAAGATAACAAACAAACGAATAATGTTTTCAACAAAAAAAAATCTTTAGAATCTTTCCGATCTAAGCGACGTTTTTTCTTTCTTTCTATAGTCTAAAATGTAAGCAAAAATCAACTATAAGTATAATATTTAAGGCTATTATTTCAAGTTTACTATTAAATTAAATTTATTGTAACTTTTCATATTTTAAAGTAAATGAAAACCTCATCGCCTCGTATGGATGTACGGATGAGTTATTTGAGTCTAGAAAAGATATTGAGTGGACCTCATTCTTCATGAACACATTCAATATCTTCCTCTTTACAATTGTAATTCCTCTTCAACACCTTAATCACTTCCTTAACATCATAAATGTCACCTATCAGAAGAACCCTTTTCTTGGGAGCCCTTTCAGCAGCGGGAGCACTTTCCATAGAAGCACTTTCAACGGGTACACTTCCAGTTTCAGTGTCAGTTGCCATGAAAAAAAAAGAGAAAGGATTGAAGGAGGGAAAAAGTGTAGTTTCTTGATTAACAAGAAGATTATAAGAAGAGAGAGAGAGACATGATTGAAAGAGGGAGAGGGTGTAGTTTTCGATTAAAAAGGAAGAAGGAGAGTGTGTAGTGTAGTTTCTTGATTGTAGCGAGGGTGTCAATTCTTGAAAGAGGGAGAAGGAGAATATGTAGTGTAGTTTTCGATTAAATAGGGAAAAGGAGACTGTAGTGTAGTTTATTGATTGTTCATACGATTCTTTGAGTCTCCAGAGGAAAATATAAATCAATAATTTGAGAAACAAAAATAGGTGGAATTTCAGTACTTCCATGACCATGCTGGAATTTAAGCTAGCGTTGGGGTTGGCAACAAACCCAATTGCCAGCTTAGCTGGTGTTATGGAACCAAGGTTGTTGCTTGTGGGACTGACATTTCATATAACACTAAAACTTATGAGTTTACAAAAAAGAATGTTGGTTTCAATTTCATAAATGATTTTTTTGAAGGTTCAATTCACTTGTGAGTAACTCTTGTCCTTTTCTAACACGAGGTTTCTAATTGAAGTGTAATTCATTTTCTATGAAATTTATGTAAGTTTCATGCATTGACACTTAATACAAACATTGATCATGACACTAACACTAACACGTTGACATCAGTAACATTTAAGAAAATAGAAGTGATTGAATATGAAAAGATGTTTATCCAATCTAAAGTGTCAATGTAGCTTGTGTGAGCTTCAATTAAAATTAATCTTTATTAGGTTGAACACACTAGCTAGAACAATATACCATGTCTCCCCATTTACTAAGAGTGGGAGAATACTGAAAAGATTATGTGTGAGAGAGAGAGAGATAAGAGTTGAAATTTCTTGATGGTGTTTGAATTGATGAAAAATTATAAGACAGGAAGATAATGAGAAATAAGAGTAAAATATTGTTTCTCTATAATGTTTGTGTTGTTTGGTTGATGAAAAATTATAAGAAGAGAGACAAAGAATGAAAAAAATAGTGGAAAATGGTTTCTCGATCATGTTTATGGTGTTTGGGTTGAAGAAAGAGTATAAAAGGAGATGGAGAGAGTGAGCAATACGAGTAAAGTATTGTTTCTTGATGATGTTTAGTTGAAGAAAGATTATAAGAGAGGAAAGTGTGAGAGAACAATTAGTTAGGTTGCATGCACATGCCATATAAAGCGTAATAATGTAAGATCAAATGACATTCTTTTGAAAGGATAACATCGATTTTCTTTTTGACGCACAAATGATAACTACAAAAATATTGTCAGTTTGTAACACTTATAATATTTATTCGCACAAGACATGCATGCCATATATAATCATATTTAATACATGAATAATGAGAAAAAATATGTATTACTTGCAAGATATATTGGTGGTTTGTGCATGCAATTTGATGTTGTTTGTGATTGAAATGGATGTGTCCAAGAGTCGTATTTAATAGATAAACGGATGATATATACAACATATATTAGTGGTTCGTGCATGTTTTTGTTTGTGACTGAAATGCATGATTACAAGAGAAAATAAAATGTGTGTGATTTATCTAGTATTCATAGTTGTTTTTTTATTTTACATCTAAAAATAATAATATATTAATTGTATTTTTATTTTTTTATATAATTAATAAAACAATCATTCGCCAATGCTTGATAGGTTTCTAAAATAATTTTCTTTATTAATTGATTCAAGCATGTTTTTAATCAATTCATAGCAACTTTAAATGTTGCAATGACTAGTTTACTAGAAGGGTCTATGTTTTTATTTTTTTTATACTTTTTAGCTCATTCCATATAAAAAATTAATTTAGTTGTTTACTGTTACTAAAACTAGATCAGTTTTTGTAAAAATAATTATTGTTGTTTATTGTAATGTTTCGTACACAATGAGATGTTTTTCTTTATTTTGGTAGGTTGTTCACGTAGTCATACTAATAGTATCATACATTAATGTACGTTATTTATTCATGCTCTATCATTGCGCACAAACAAATAAAAATATGATTAAGAGAGAGCAACATTATCTTAGCTAACTCTTACGAGTCATGGTAACAATACACACTTTTCAACACCTCTTTAAAAAAACACACTTTTCAACACTCTTTTTTTTATTGGTTTAAACTAGTAAAACACCTGTGATACAACATATATCACGCAGCGTACATCAAATTGTATTCCTTTTGTTTCAGAATAAATTAAAAAAAGTTGACATTAAAGATAAAAATATATTAAGACATTGTTTGTGAATATTACCGACCATACTATAGACGTAATGTAACCAAAAAAATACTATAGACGTTAAAAATAAAGTTCATGTTAAATTAAAAAATTAAAACATCTAGAAAAAAATTAAACAATGGCAATATAAGTAAGAAATAGTTTAATAATCATTATTTTTTTTATATTTATCATCGATTAAAATTTACTTTATTTTTCTTTTATATTTTTCAATGATAAATATTTGTCACGTGTTTATTTTATTATCAGTAACAAATATTTTTCCTGTGTTCATTTTACGTATCAAGAACAAATATTTTTCTCGTGTTTTTTTTTATCAATGAGAAATACTTCATGTTTTCATTCATGTATCATTTAAAAATATGTGTTTTTTTAATATTCATCAAAGACGAATTTTTTTGTAAAAAAAAAAATAAAGATGAATGTTTATCACGTGTTTATTTTATGTATCAGTGATAAATATTTTTCTCATGTTTATTCAATGTAACAATGATAAACAATTGTCTCGTATTTTTTTTATTATTAGTGACAAATATTTGTCCCATGTTTTCATTTATGTATCAATCAACAAATATGTATTTTTTGTATTCATTAATGACAAATATTTGTCCCATATTTATTTTATGCATCAGTGACAAATATGTCTTCCGAGTTTATTTTATGTTTCAAAGGCAAATATTTATTACATATTTTTCTATTGATGACAGATACTTGTCCGTGTTTTCATTTATGTACCAACACACATATGCATTTTTTTTTCATACTCATCGACAACAAATATTTATTTCGTGTTTATTTTATCTATCAATGATAAATATTTCTCTTATGTTTATTTTTTGTATAAAAAATAAATATTTATTTCATTTTTTTTATATGATAAAATTGACGGTATTTCTAAAACAATGTATTTCTCCTTCGTTTTTTTTTTGTTGCTTGTTTATGATTCGTTTTAGTTAGTAAATAAAAAGATGATATCGTTGATAAATTAGTACAGAAAAGATATTTACGTGACATTTATGTTTTTTTTAAGAAACTAAAATGAAATATTATAAATCACCAATCTGGAATTTCAAGCACAAGGAGTGTCTGAAAACCAGAAGAAAAAAAATCAAGTTACATCAAGAGTGAGTCTGAGAATAGTAGTAACAAAGAACTAAAAAGACAACCCCGTTACAAAAAGATTTTCAAACAAATGTAGAGGGTTTAGCCACCACAAATGATAGTTAAAAGCAAGATTGTGCCGCTTTGCTTTTAGTAGCCAAAAAGATTAAATCTTGATTTTATCTAGAAGTTGTTGTAACGAGGACCTATTTTTCTAAACACCCGAACATTCCGCTTGTTCCAAATGATCCAAGCATAGAATAGCCAAATAAGATTAAAAACTAAGCAGATACTTTTGTGAAAACGTGACATTTATGTTCCGTTGATACAATAATGAAATTAAACATGAAAAAGAAAGTTGTAGTGGAACAAATGACAAAAAAGATAGAAAATGGAAGGAGTAAACAAGATTAATAAAAAAGTTGATTTCTATCATATATGACAATTGAAAAAGAAGATTTTCATTACATCAAAGAAGATAAACTGATTCCAATATTGCAAATTGTGTAAAGATCGTGTAAGTTGGTAAACATTGTAATATTACAAAAGAAGGACATGATTTTAACACAATGAAGAATTTTGAAAGGGCAAAATAGGGATATCCAATTTATCTTTCATTCTTATTCTTAAATTCTTAAATAAATTGATAGTAGATTGGAACGAATTCCACCAAATTAACCAAAATTGTATGAGACTCTCTTAATTTGGTGAAATCCGAATGAAATTTAATCAATAAAAAGAAAGATATCGAAAAATTATGTGTTAAATAAATATTTCACCTTTCATGCTTCCACCTTCGTGTTTTCATTAATTTAGTTCAAAATCTGTACGTGACTGTGACTAAAAACGTCCATATAATAATGATCTCATTGAAGATTTTAGTACAATACTCTCCATCAAAATTTTCCTTCCTTTCCCACTCTTGTCAATAAATTATTATTGCTTCTCACCCTTCCGTCAGATCAAAAGTCGAACCACTGTACATTTCAATCATACATTGGTTTATGTTATTTGGATTCTAATAATTCACCTATTCTTCTAGTAATATATTATGTCTTTTTCATTTTATTTTATAGAACTTTAGACTCTAGTATATTATATATTTCACTCACATAAAAACATGCATTAATGCATTTGTATCCTGAACTAAAAAGGTCTTGGTCCTTATAGCATGCCTTTTTTATGAGTAAATTTCTCTCCAGTAATAAAAAAACAAGGTAGTGTGCGAGGAACGAATTTAATCTTAATAAGTTTCTCTCAATATGAAAACTATAGAGAGAAATTAACTAAAGATTTAGAATTGAAAGTTTGATATACCTTTTTAGTGTTTATTAATGTGATTTTCAAGCTTAATTGATTGCAAATCAACTTGTAAGTTTGTTGCAACGTTCACGACCACATAGAAGTTGTTTTTATACTAAGCAGTCATTATTTTCTGTACTCAAGTGTTCTTTTCTTTCTACCATGCCTAACTACACAATTCAATTTTGTCTAGGACAAATGTATGTAAAAACACTCAAACTTGTAAAAAAAAAACCGTGCAAGAAAACCACTTAGGATAATTGAGAAGAATTGCTCGGGAACCGGCTTAGACGACTTCAAACTTAGGATAAAAGAGGAAACGGCGAAAAGAACATATAAGTTACTACTCATTAGTCAAAAAATAAACACTCAAACTTTGATCAAGGCTCATCGTTGACCAAGTGCGGTTGATTTGCTAAAAAATAAGGACAGGACAGAACAACTTTAGTTGTCTGGTGTTTGATTTATAAAACTGTTTCAAGTACGATAAATCGGATGCAAGAGACAGGACAAAAACTGATATTTTTGTCCCTCATCAAACAACAACACAACTTTTTGTCCCACTTACAAGTTGTCTAAAATACCAAAATAGCATTTCGTCCCCAAAAATTATATAAAACAAAAAATTATCCTATGCTATTAAAATTTGTCATGTACTGTTCTGCCTTGTTTTATGTTGTTCTGTCCGATACTTACTATTTTGCAAATCATGTTCCACCTCAAACACCTCATATCATATGTAACAAAAAAAAACGTATATCAATCATAATTACTAAATCATTTACATAATTATTTGTGATTTATCAATTAATAGTTTTATTATACTATATTCAATTTTTTTAATTATATACAGAAGATAGATAGATAGATAGGTCTGATGAATCTGGGAAATTTTTGTCCTACCAACAATATTATATTTTGTCAAGTTGGCATTATTATTATATTTGTTAGCATAGACGAAGACAAAACATGAAAACAGAAACATGAACGCCACATTCGATCTTACTAGTAGCCACCACTCAAAAAATATCAACTCTTTTTCAATGTATCCCCCTAACCAATCATCAACAATATGTTGACACACTTCACTCTTCACACTCTCCTAATTACCATTAACACCACCGCCACAAACACAACTTAACAACAACGTTCTTGTTTTGTTTTATGATTTCTTGTTGTTACATAGATTCACACAAAACATCATCATATTCATTCTTCTTTCAAATGTTCAGCTAACAAAACCAAACTACCATGGATATTTCATTGTCGTTGCAGTTTAGCTGCAAAACTGTGTTCCCCAACAGAACTGGTTGTTTCAACCTCACCCCATCTTCATGGTGCAAACCAAGTACAAGACTTTCCTGTGTTAATGCTAGTTCAGGTTAGTTACCCTTATATTTTTATTGTGTTTTTATAAATTTAATTATATTATGATTTTTTTCCATCAAATTTATGATTTTTATTTGTGGGTTTTAGATGATTGATTTTTCTAGAAATGGGTTTTTTTTATAATTTTGTAGATTTTTCTAGGAAAAGACAACAAAAGAAAGGTTCAATTGCAAAGTCAAAAGGGTCTTCTCCAAAGGGGTTTGTTCCAAAATCATCTATTGAATCAAGTAGTAAGAAAAATGCAAGAGTAAAAAAGGGAGAACAAACACTTGATGTTAATGTTGATGATGATAAAGACGGAGAAGTTGAGTTTTCCCTCGAGGAAAAACATGCGATTGTCGATAAAACTAATGAAATTGCTCGGGAGTTTGGTCAAACATCATTGTCAGAGGAGACATTGGATGTTGTTGAGAGTAATCGAGGTGACAAGGATGTTGATTATGATGATGTTCAACTACATCAGGAGGGAACTTCTTACATTGGAGATGATGGGTATGTTAAAGATTCCGAGGAAGCAAATGCTGCTATCAATGATAGAATAAACGAGGAAGCTTCTCGGATGTTGAAGTTGAAGTTGGAAGAAAATTTGCGAAAACAGGAAATAGAGAGGATTGCAGACGAAAACTTTTTGCGAGGGAAACAGATGTTTGTGTATCCTCCTGTGGTTAAACCTGATCAAGATATAGAAGTTTATCTAAATAAGAACCTTTCAACACTAAGAGATGAAGAAGACATTTTGATATTGGGGGCGTTTAATGATTGGAGGTGGAAATCTTTTACCATCAGATTGAATAAAACAGATCTCAAGGATAATTGGTGGAGTTGCCATTTGTATGTGCCTATAGAAGCCTATAAATTAGATTTTGTGTTCTTCAATGGACAAAGTGTTTACGACAATAATGACCAGAAAGATTTCTGTATACCAGTTGATGGTGGAATGGATGCATTGGCATTCGAAGAATTTTTGCTTGAGGAGAAACGTAAAGAATTAGAAAAACTTGCCAAGGAGCAAGCTGAAAGGGAAAGACAGGCCGAAGAAGAAAGGCGAATAGAAGCAGACAAAGCTGCAAAGGAAGAGGATAGGTTGCAGGCAAGGTTGGAGGTTGAAAGAAGGCAAGAAACGGTGCTGCAGTTGATGAAAAATGCTGTAAAATCTAATGACAGTGTTTGGTATATTGAACCTAGTGAATTTAAAGGCAAGGACTTGGTCAGATTATATTATAATGGAACCTCAGGTCCTCTTGAGCATGCTAAGGAAATATGGATTCATGGTGGCTACAACAATTGGAAGGATGGATTATCAATTGTTGAAAGGCTTGTCAAATCTGTTTTGAAAGGTGGTGCTTGGTGGTATGCTGATGGTATGCTCTTTTACACAGCTATTCTTTATCTTATATTTTCATTCATTTCCTCAAATTTAATCTCTTGATTTAATAAGTGTATGAATAGAAAAAATATGTGCTCTGATATGACTTGCACATTATACATCAGAAAAACAAGCAATGAAGAATTGTTTCGATATATCTGCCATGTCCATCATTTAGTCTAAACATTAAAAGGTTGCGGGTTTTAGGGACTGTGATATCTGTTTTGGATCCATCATTATATTTAAAATAACCGAGAAATTTTGAACTTAAGTTACAACTTACACAACCATTTCTAAATTCTCACTTCATGCTACTCATTGCCGTGGATCTGTACCGTGTGTGCATTTGTTTGGCTAGAATTTCATAGAGAGGAAGAGATGAACTTCCTATAAGAAACAATAAATGTTTTTCTTGCAGACTATGGTTAAACTGACCTCATCAACTCTTCAAGCAGTTCTAGATCAATGTCTGTTTGATTATCAGCAAAAGCATACTAGTCAAGAAGGCGGATAAAACTTCGATATTTTCTTTTGGACTAATTTGACGTATACAACACTTTTTTTCTAATCTATTGTATGTTTTATGCAGTTGTTGTACCTGACCAAGCTCTTGTCCTGGACTGGGTCTTTGCTGATGGTCCACCTCAAAATGCAGTTGTGTATGATAACAACCATAAGCTAGATTTCCATGCCATTGTCCCTTTGGCTACACCTGACGCACAATATTGGGTTGAGGAAGAGCAACTTATATACCAAAAACTTCAGGAGGAGAGGAAGTTGAAAGAGGAAGCTATACGTGCAAAGGTTTGTTCTTGCCTTTGATGACTTCGAAGTTATAGCATTTATTGGTGAAACCCAAGTTCAACATTGAAAAAGATAATTTTTGAAACACTTTTATTAAAAGTGCCACCCTTCAACTTACTAGCCGGTTTTGTAAGGATGAGTTAGACCAGATATAAGAACCTAATATGGTATCAAGGCTTATATGTTTGAGCTACCTACCATGTTTTCCATGCACCAGGCCTAATTGTTTTGTGTGAGAGATTGTATTTGGAAAAACCCAAGCTCCACATTGAAAAACAGACAAGGCCTGAAAATAGTTGATAAAGAGTGACAGACTCACCTTACAAGTTGGTTTTGCAAGGATGAGTCGGCCCTATATAAAAATCTGGTAATATTTTTCAATTGTTTGTGTTCTTTCTTGTGCACCTTAATGTACCGGAATTATTGTAGTAGCGTAGCCTTTTAGAGAAACCCTCTTTAAGTTGGTCCTCCAAAGTTATTTCACTACAGAAGTTGTCCAAAAAACTTTAGTTGCCTAGTTAGTTTCTTAACTTTGAAACATCACTGCATCAGCCTTAAAAAAAAATTGTCATAAAAAAAATTTGTCATCAAATTAGGTAACACATGTCGAGGATAAAGCGGTGACACAAAATGACATGTTTATGATGAATTTTGTGGATTAAACCTTTGAGGGACTTATTTACTGGTATTTTTGCAAGACTAAAACGGTAAAGTTTTAGATCTTTGAGGAGATTAATTTGGTGACCGGAGTTATTGGAGGGCTAATGTGATGACACATGTCGACAACCAACATATAACGTTGTTGAATGGGTTAAAGGATGTTATAGTGTGACTTTGGACCAACTTGGGGGTTTGGTCTTCTTATGATGTATAATTGTTCGCGTATTTGTTCACCTTTTTTACTTTGGTTAGGTTGATAGTTGAAATTCTTTTGATGACAGTGTTTTAGAATGATCCCTTTAAATGTTTGACTAAATTTTATCTGTCACACTTAATTAGGAAGAAAAAAGATTAACAGATATTCAAGCTATTAAATACTCATCTTGTTTATTTGGTTCTGTTCATGCTGTAGGCTGCAAAAACAGCACAAATGAAAGCCGAAACAAAGGAAAAAACTTTGAAAACATTTTTGCTATCTCAAAAGCACATCGTTTTCACTGAGCCTCTTGATATTCAAGCAGGGAGTACAGTGACAGTGTTTTATAACCCTTCAAATACAAATCTGAGTGGCAAACCTGAAGTTTGGTTTAGAGGCTCATTTAATCGTTGGTCTCATCGTAATGGTCCATTGCCACCTCAGAGAATGTTGCCTGCAGAGAATGGCACACACGTCAAAACATCAGGTTAGTCTCTTTTGTTTACACTTGAAAAATGACTGTACCATAGTATTCTGGCAATTAGCAATATCAAGGATATAGATGTTTATTTGGTTGTTAATTTTTTTATTCTATTTTTAAATGTTAATCAGAGGGTATTATTTATAAAACATGACCTGTCTTCCAAACATATTACATTAATACTTCGGATGTTATCACCATTTATGATGTGGTAATCTGGTTAGCAGATTACTGATGTTAAAGGAGTCAAAAAATGATAGCATCTGTCCTAAGCTGTAGGCTGACCTTGGATTTGAGTGCTGTTATAGTTAATATTCTCAAATATTATGAATAAGGCTGCAGAATTTATTATCTATATCACTTATGGTTGAATTTAGATTTCATATTCACGGCTTGTGTATAATAGATTAGAAACAGCTTTTCATGATGGACAATTTTATTATACTTTTGTAAATTGGCATTATTCAACTTGTCGCTAAGTCCAATAACTTTGTTCCTACCAGGAAATCTTGAAGAAGCTTGATGATTTTATGTTTGTGCAGTTAAAGTTCCACTGGATGCATACATGATGGACTTTGTATTCTCTGAGAGTGAAAATGGTGGAGTTTTTGATAACAAATTTGGAATGGATTACCACATACCTGTTTTTGGAAGCATTGTGAAGGAACCTCCTTTGCATATCATTCATATTGCTGTTGAAATGGCCCCAATTGCAAAGGTAAGCTAACCTATTGCATGGAGCATTAAATTGGTTACTCTAGGAAATCATAAAATTTAAAGAGGTTGCCTTATCTATAGTTGATCTCCAATTTTAAGATTTCCACTTCACATTTTTTCTCACACTGTGATTTCTTGTTCCACTCGTTATGTAAGCTAACATTTCTATTTAAGAAGTTTGTTGCATTGTTATTGTAATCTCCAATTATTTTCAATGATAGGAGGAAGAAAAAGAGAGGCCAAAATTAAAAGAGTGTAATCTTAGTTAAGATAACAATAACTACTCTTATTTTTGTGAAGAGATACAATGATTCAATATAAAGGAAGAGTTGATTAGTAAAATGCTAACCGGTATGCTACAATTTAGGAAAGAAAAACAAAAGAGAAAGGTAAGAGATAATACATGTAGAAAGATAATGAGTAGAAAGAGAGGATATATGAGAACACTGTTACAGGATACACTACAATGCATAGTGACCCTCATACTTATATTACCAAGAGAGTGAGCCGAAACCCTAGTAACTTAATATAACAACTCTTAACACTCCTCAACCTGGAGCATAGATTTATCAAACCGAGCTTGTTACAAATGAAATCACTATGCACTCCATTTAATGTTTTTGTAAACAAATCCGCTATTTGGTCACTTGTCCTAACATTGGAAGTAGATAAGTTTCTGTTGAACCTACTAGCAGATGAAGTGACAATCTACTTTAATGTGTTTTGTTTTTCATAAAAAACTGGATCTGAATTCTGATGTTATATGTAGTTTGAGCGATAGTCCTGTATTATGCTTTAATACTAAATCCTTCCCCCATATCTTGTTTCTTACTTTTCTAGGGTATCATATTACCTTCCAAAAGTACACAATATCTTGTGGTAGGCTTCTGGTTCACAGGAGATCCTGCACAATCTGAATAAAAAGAGCATCCACCTGCACATGGCCATGATTTTGGTACACAGTTCCCTTTCCTAGAGCATTCTTCAGATACTTAACAATGCGGATTAGTTTTTCTCAATGAGTGTCAGTAGGAGAAGACATAAACTAAATTACTGGAGAAACAATATCATGTATAGTGATAGTTAGGTTATTCAGCTTCCCCACCAATCTGCTCCATCTTTAGAACTTGACTAGCATCAGATTTTTCCTTTAACAAGAACGCCAGCAAAGTCTAGTGTGGTCATCTGGAAAGGTCACGAACCATTTTTTGTTGGAGAATGTACTCGCTTTATTAGGACCTCAAACATCATTCGGAATATGAAAACAATTTTCTTAACTTATTTTGCTGTATAGGAAAATAGGAGCGACATTGTTTCACAAATTTGGAGATTTCACTGTTGAGATAACTAGAGTTAGTAGAATTAGTAAAGGTAGTTAGAGTTGGTTAAATTTTAGTTAGAACTATAGTTAGTTACACATGTGGTTAAGTGTAATTGAGGTCTATAAAAGACCATCCATGTATTCATTACTCTTAATCTTTTTCATTACAATTCAATATGAAGGGTTTTCCCTATGTTTCTTCCTATCAATCATACTTCTCCTATGAAGCTAATCAACATCTCTTTGATCCTATTATTTTGCTGTATAGGGAAATAGGAGCGACATTGTTTCACAAATTTGGAGGTTTCACAATGACATAAGTTTCTTTATTACAAAAAAACTTGCGAAATAAGTGTTTTAAATACTGAAATCATAGGTGGCCTACTACATAAGTGTGTTTAAATATAGATAATTAAATTGCATCCACACATAGCTTGGCTGTTCTGAAGGGTAGTTGTTTCCTTTCATCAGTCATTATGGTGTTTTTTTGTTTTCAAACTGGTTGGTTCCTGTTATTATATTAATGCAGTGAACATCTGTGAGTTATTTTAACCTATTTTATCTGTTTCCGATGGTGTTCCTTTTTGGAAGGTTGGAGGCCTTGGTGATGTTGTTACTAGTCTATCCCGAGCTGTTCAAGATTTAAATCACAATGTGGATATCATTCTTCCAAAGTATGACTGCTTGAACCTTAGCAATGTAAGCTTTTTCTTTCTTTCACACTTATATTTCATCCTCTACCCTGCATTAGATATTTAATGTATGTTCCTTAATTCATGAGTTTTCTAATCTCTTCCTAACTCTATCGAATACAACGATGTTGTAATTATAAAAAAACAATGTAGTTTGAGTTTCAATGTGTAACTTGTTGATAATCAAAGTGGTGGAAATTCAAGCATTGTTTGACTTGCATCTGCAGGAAATGCATGGCATGTTGAGAACATTTCTAAATATTTGGCTGTTGATCACCTGCTTAAGTGTATCATAAAAGACATAAATGGCTTTTGTTAAGCATTTTCTTTAACATTTTGTGGGAAAAATGCAGATTTCTTGTTTTTGTTTTAGTTAATGTTATTCTTATCTGTTGATCAAATGACTCCTGATGCAGGTAAAGGACTTTCAATTTCACAAAAGCTATTTCTGGAGTGGGACCGAAATAAAAGTATGGCATGGAAAGGTCGAAGGCCTCTCTGTCTACTTTTTGGAGCCTCAGAATGGGTATAAGCTCTGGTTCTTGATCTCTTCCTTACCAACTAAAAAATAATTGCTTCTTTTATGTCATGGCGTCATATTTTCTTTAAAAATAAAACCCTCATTCACATCAACTTTCTAGGTTGAGATAACATGTAACTTATAAGCTTTTATGGTTAGTCCGCCACTAATAAGTGCACAAGGTTTGAAAAAGATATTTTCTGTATGTCAAACCATAGTATATGAATTATATGTGAAATAAGATTTGAAGAAACAAAAAAGAAGCAAATTGTGTCTGAAACCAATCAGTTGATCTTTCTTGTTGATAAATTACGTTTATTGTGTAACCGAGTCAGTAGTTTGAGTTAATTTTTGTTAACTTTTGTTTGGCAGTATGTTTTAACTATATCTCCATTATGATTATTTTCATCTGTTACTTCCAAATGTTAAAGAGCCCCACTTTGGATGGGAGATGGCATGAACAAGTGTTTATAAGTGGGGAAAATCCTCACCTTACAAGCCGGTTTTGTAGGGTTACGTTAGGCCCAACCACAAATTCTAAGACCAAATCCAGAAGTGTATATTTTTCAATCACGTGTGCACTATTTTCTGTTTTTTTTGGGTAACTGCATTTTTACGAACACTGTCATTAAGCTTATTTGAAAAACTTAAATGCTTCATAAATTGAACTATGCTTTACAAATCAATACTCTTTCGTGCAGATTCTTTTGGGTTGGCTGTGTATATGGTCGTGCGAATGACGCAGAGAGATTTGGTTTCTTTTGTCACGCCGCTCTCGAATTCCTATTACAAAATGGATTTAATCCTGTAAGGAATACAGTTTGATTAATGGTTATTAAGCTGTTATTTTATTTGTTATTTTTGAAAAAAAGTGTTAAATTCATTAACTTTCACAATACATTTCCTTTCTCTGACATGGGTGAAACTTTAAAGTGCTAATTCAATATTCTCTATCAGAAAGTTGAAAAGACAAACAGGGATTTTTGTCCCCATTTGTTTTGGGGGTACAATGTCCCTATTTTGTACACATTAATTAGATTGATTTTATATTTTATTAATTTTTTACAATGTTGATCTATGCATATTTGCACACATTATGTTTAACTGTGACAAAACATCCTATCCATAACATTACATGAGAAAAAACTGCTTTCAGCTTATCATTCTAAATATAGACGAATTAGAAACCACCTTTCCATGTCGTCAGCTCTCTTACTTGGTGTATTTCTCATTCAGATTTAATTAACATTACATTCATATAAATTTGCACGCGACGATGGGTTTAACAATGTCTATGTTCACACATTATTGGAAGAAAAAATGTATGAATTTAATCAGTTGTCACCAATAATGTATTGTAATTTTCGTTTACCTTTGGACAGGATATCATTCACTGCCATGACTGGTCAAGTGCTCCAGTTGCATGGCTATTTAAAGAACAATATACACATTATGGTCTTAGTAAGGCACGAGCAGTCTTCACAATTCATAACCTTGAATTTGGAGCCCCTTTAATTGCTAGAGCTATGGCATTTGCAGACAAGGCTACAACTGTAAGTGCTGCTTATGTTAAACTGCAATTTGAAAAGAAGCAAGTGTGGTTTTTGCATCTTTATCATATTTTGATTTTCTATTATTGAATATATGCATTTTGGTTATACATGCTTGCAGGTTTCCCCTACTTATTCAAGGGAGGTTGCTGGGAATCCTGCAGTTGCTCCTTATCTTTACAAGTTTCATGGTATAATAAACGGAATCGACCCAGATATATGGGACCCATATAATGATAACTTCATTCCTGTAAGTTGATATATGCCCATATCTTTCTTTTTCTTTTCTTTTCTTTTCTTACACAATTACAATCAATGACATGCACATAGTTATCAAACTCATGCCCAAAATGGTAACCGCTTGAGATCCAATGCCTACATAAGCTATACAACTCATGTGGGAAAAAATACTGACAAATTGTTTTATCTTCACTTTTAACTTCCAATAAACGAAACTGAGTAATGAATAATGACTGGCTCCATCTTATATCAGTTCTTATCTAGTCCCCTAAGATAAAGTAACTGATTAGGGTGAAGATACTTGCATCGTTTATTCTCTAACTTTTTGAATGTTTGTGATGAATCTCTTCATTGCACAGATGGAACGGATATATGTATGCAGTCGAGTTCAATAATTAGTGCAATGAATCAATAGGACCACTACGCTGCCCCCTTTAACTTTACGTGCAGTTTCATATATGAAAGTTATATTTTTTTTTCTATTGATTTGGTTATAACTAGCTCCTGTTTCACATTTTTCCAGGTACCGTACACTTCAGAAAATGTTGTTGAAGGGAAAAGAGCTTCCAAGGAAGCCTTGCAACAAAAGCTTGGTTTAAAAACAGCTGATCTTCCTTTAGTTGGAGTTATTACTCGATTAACTCATCAAAAAGGGATCCATCTCATCAAACATGCCATATGGCGTACTCTTGAACGTGGTGGACAGGTACTCCCTTTTCTATTTTACATCAGTTTGCACCAGCAATGCCTATCAGGGTTCAACAGAAAACAGAGCTTACTCTCATACAATACCATAGTTGTCTTCTGCATAATGGCAGAACGTTCCGTATTATATGGACACTAGTAGAACAAATTTGAAAGATTTCAACTATTATTTTTATTATAATCGTAAAAATCATTCTTGTTGCTATACGTGATACTTCATAGTGTAGGCTTTTAGGCTAGGTGGTTCTTTGAGAACTGGTGCAGTATTAAATCTTCGACTAAGTTGTGTTGAACTGAATCCCATCATCACCCTTGTGTTGGAGATAAGCAGTAAGTTTTTGGCTGGCACTTGTCAGTTTCAGTTTTTAAGTCAAGTGGTTTAATAGAAGTAACTGTACCAGATGTGTGACATCTTAGACTTGGAACCCACCTCCTCCCTATATACATTTCAAATGAAAATTTATGCTTCATGTAGTTGCTATTGATATTTATTATAAGCCAACGATAAATGTCAAATTAAGACATTTAATATTTGAGTAGTGCTAGCCACACTCTCTTTTGAACACTCTCTATAATACTCACTCTCTTATTGGTTTAAATCATTGTGCGTGTATACTTTGGAAATAGAACCCACACAAAGTGGTGGGACATGCATGAATTCTATCCAATAAAAGAGTGAGTGCTAGAGAGAGTGTTCAAAAGTGAGTGTTCCTAGCATTCCTCTTAATATTTTTTTTAATTTCTCCTGTTCAATGTAGAAATTGTTTACAAATGTTGCGTCGAAGGAGGTGTCTTGACTGCAAAATGTTTTGAATGCAGGTTGTATTACTTGGTTCGGCTCCTGATCCCCTCATTCAAAATGATTTTGTGCATTTGGCCAATCAATTGCACTCCTCTCATTATTGTGATAGGGCAAGACTTTGCCTTTCATATGATGAACCTCTTTCCCACTTGGTAATTTAGGAACAAAAACATCTTCGATAACATTTTATCTATTATCTGTAAATACTACTCAATAGGGCGCTACTGACTCATTAGATTTGTTTTATTCCAGATATATGCTGGTGCCGATTTCATTCTTGTTCCTTCAATCTTTGAGCCATGTGGACTCACTCAACTCACAGCAATGAGATATGGTTCAATACCTATTGTTCGAAAAACTGGAGGTTTGTACATACTTTATTTTTAGCCACAAATATAATTCATTTAACCGGCGTTGTTGACTTCTTAACCAGACTAGTACACTGCGTTGATCATTAACTTGTACCTTTTCATGTTGATATAATTTTGCAGGACTTTACGATACGGTGTTTGACGTTGATCATGATAGGGATAGAGCGCAATCTCAAGGTCTTGAGCCAAATGGATTCAGTTTTGATGGAGCTGATGCAGGAGGTGTTGATTATGCTCTTAATAGGTTAGTAATGTACTGCATGATGAGACAACATTATATCATGAAAACCCTATTGTGCCAATTGAGGAAAAACTAAACATTCCTCTTGCAGCTTTTTAATTTTGAACTATTTTGTCTTGCTTGCTCATGTTGCTACACACGACTAACAAACACACATAGCAATCTGTGTTTCTGAATCTTTCCGAATCTTTAATATGTCTGAATGCAAGATTCTTATTATGGACTTTTTCAGGGCAATATCTGCATGGTATGATGGCCGTGAGTGGTTCAACACATTATGCAAGACGGTAATGGAGCAAGACTGGTCTTGGAACCGGCCTGCTCTCGACTATTTGGAACTTTACCATGCAGCACGCAAGTTGGAATGAGATTTTAATGAGCGGGAAGTCATGCAAAATTCACCCCCTTTGTACAGCTTTAGCCTAAAGCATAGTTAGTGCACATAATGAATCCTAGTGAAAAGATCACAGCAAGGTGACATCATTTGTAGAGACCAGCCTCTTGTTCATTATTTTATCGGCACGCAATAATGTAGGTTAGCATTTTATAGCTTTAGTATATATGCTGAGAGATTGAGCTTTGATGAGAGTTGTTGAACAAGAGAAGAGAAGCAAACAGATGATAAAAAGAATTTCAAATAAAAGAACATGTTCATTAAAATGTAATAATTAACAGATCGAATAAATTTGGGGATAAGAGGAATGTTGGCGACATGTTATCCAATTCAAGTTTTGGTTCTAGCTTTTCAACATTGTTGTGCAGCAAATAAACTAGTAAATGCACTTGTATGGCCATTTTTGGCGAATTTTTTTGTTTGCGTGAGACTCTACCAGCGTTGTGGACAGAAAAGTGACACAGCGAGAGGTAACAAGTGGGGATACAGCGCATTGGTGGCGACTGAAAAGGTTTCACTCAAAAAAATATCTGTTTCATAAAATTTAATGTCATTAAAACAGTGATGGAGAGTAAAAGCCATGAAGGTATTTTCAGAGAAAATTGAGAGGATATACGTTCATATTTTAGACCGTAGTTAGTGTGATTCAAACATAATTGACTTCATTACCATATATCTTATTTAATAAAACAAAGGTTTGCATTTCATACACAATTTATTGGCTAATGAGGGAGTATGGTTGCCATAATCCTATGTTATATTTTTTAATTCCTTGTCATGCATATTTGGGAGCTTATTTTCCTACACCTCACATGTATTTTGGATTGATAAATCTAAAAGGAAAGGTACACCTAAACAAAACTTGTGTTTTCTTGAGTAAGTGTACTTTCTAATGGTTGGACGGTTTCTAAGTTGTTCTCTTGCATTTATGAGTCCTTTGACTGATTTTCTCCAGATTGGTGTCCTCATATTTTCCAGCCAATAACAAATAAAATCAAATTGCAAATCTACCTTAAATAGTTGTCTTTCAAATTGATGTTGAAAAACAATTTCACAGTTTTATTATATTTATAGTTTACATAAGTTTGATATAAAAGAAAGAAAGATAAGCATATACAACTATACATGTACTTTTAATTTAATGATGAACATGGATGAATGTAGTAAATACTATGTGCTTAATCCTCAAAATTTGGCAAATAAGTAGAATGGTCATTTTCTTGTTTTGGGAAAATATCTTCCAATAAGCATTCGTGGAGGACCAAATGATGAACCTGCAACATACTGAGCAAGACCTTGTTAGCTCTGTAACAAACATTTCACATGCCTTAACAAAAACAATAGGTGTCATAGCTGATATCAAACTCACTTCTCCATCCACTTTCATGGTCTTCTTAATCCTTGCCAAAGGCAAACAATGACTTTTGAAATCAACGGTCTCAATTTTTTAATTTTGAAACAAATAATTGTAATAACTCTTTTCAAATAAACTGTCAATTTAATCTTTAAGATACCACTCTCTTCAATTTAGTCTCTAAAGTGTGTAAATATAACAAGTAGTCGCTAAAGTTTATAGAATCTGTCAACTAAGTCCATGTTATTAAGGTGTTAGAGACGAAATAATTTACGCATTTTTTGAATTCTTTATGAACTAATAAATTGGAAGATTACATATAATTTAAGACTGCTTATTATTTTTATAAAATTTATGGACGGTATTTATTATTATTATTCTCATTTATAAAATATATGTCATGAAATTCATAATTAATAACAAAGAAAAATTATAATTAATAACAAAGAAAAATTACATGATATGCCGGATTATACAGAGTGAAAGCGGGTAAAAGGTGAATGACATGCCACATTATTCGGAGCGAATAATGAGCATACTTCCATTTTTACAACAACCTCTCTTAATAAAGTTCTATAAAGTTGATCATTATTTTTATGTTTTCTTTGATATTCTTTAACCTCTCACATGTTCTCAAATTTGGATTCATTTGCATGTTCTTCACCCTACTTATTTTTGCTCACTCAAATTGTGTCTTTCTTTCTTTGATGTTAGCATTTGTCAACTTCATTTATCTTTTTCCTCGACATGTATTCTATACAACAACTGCATGGTGCAATAGTTGTAACAACGAGGACCATTAGATCTAAAATGAGAAAGTCAATTTCAATAAATATAAGGAAGTTCACAACTGCTGCACCATATAACTATTGTAGGAGATAAAAACACTTTTTTATTTGCCCTCTTTTGTACAAAAAAAAAACACAATTTTTTTCCATTTCTTCATCTACCCTTTGTTAATTAGCTATTTTTTAATGACCAATATAAATAATTAATTATGCATTATCCTATGTTATATTTTTATAATTCGTTCTAATGTATTTAGGAGCTTACTTTCATACTCCCAACATGTATTTAGGATGGATAAATCTAAAAGGAACAATTATGTTTTCTTCTTGGAAGTGTACTTTCAAATGGGTGCATTTTTTTTTTTTTAAGAAACCACAAGAATAAAAGTTGCTCTCGTGCATTTGCGTTTTGTTATCAATATTTTTCAGATTAGTGTACTCATATTCAGAAGCTAAAAAATAAATAAAAACAGATTATAAATCTATCTTAAATAGTTGTCCTCTATATTGATGTTGAAAAACAATTTAATAGTTTTATTATATTTATATTTTACATAAACATATATGGGTACTTTTATTTAAAGATAAACATGGATGCATGGTAACTACTACTGCTTTAATGCAGTAAATACTAAGTGCTTAATCTTCTGAATTTGGCAAATCAGTAGAAGGGTCGTTTTCTTTCTTTGGGGTTCCCATAAGCATTCTTGGAGGACC
>Ga0315915_1002962_pt1 | contig 21609 bp, 8 predicted proteins | sample MpolbnodulesMG_FD_207738 | JGI IMG/M metagenome (GOLD analysis project Ga0315915, IMG submission 207738) | Medicago polymorpha root nodule microbial communities from Los Angeles, California, United States - branched nodules | ecosystem: Host-associated > Plants > Roots > Nodule | place: USA... | reverse complement strand
AGCTTTAAGCAAGTGCAGATCCGATCAATGACAATGACTTTGGCGTCGTCAACGTTGCAAATCCGAAGACATGAGTATTTCGGAGACATGAATATAGTCATATTGGTCATATTTGTAGGCATATGTACTTTGCCGTTTTATGCTATTAACATGGATGTTTTGAGTTTGTTCACAGATTTATCCTTTTTGTTTTTAGCGAATTTGGATTTATATTGTATCAATGTACTCCATCAATTTAAATGAATGAATATCGTTTACTTTTGTCAAAAAAAGAATAGTGTTATAAAATAGACATTGGTCGATAATGTGTGAGTATATAAAGTTGTTGAGTCACTTGTAGAAATGTATTACAAAGGTCTTATGAATTATGACATAGGAAAAAATGAAAACCCTAGAGAGAGATATGTTCCCCCTTCTCTCTTCCCATCTTTCCCTATAGGCTTCCACACCTGTTATGCATTTATCTAGAGTCCTTCTCCTATGTGGAATTTTTCGCCCCCCGTCAATGAGGGTGTATGCTTTGTTACCCAGTGCTATCCTATTGTGCAAAAACATAAGCAAGAATAATCAGTTTAATAAGTAATAAAGTGATAAAAAAAAAATCGTTTATACGACGGATTGATTTAGTTAAAAATTTATTAATTAGAATAAAGTTCAGATGCTCAGTAATTAAGACCAAAACGGGTTTAAAGATGATATATTAAGGGTGGTAAGGTTGTACAACCTTGTAATAAAATAGTTTGGTGTTAGCTATAGTCATATGGTTTTATATCACTTGAGCACAAAGTAAATTTTGCATTGTCCCTTTCAGCCACTTATAACACAAATTCTCTTAAAGAGTCTCTTATTTCTACGTTCTCATTAAGCTCTCTTTAGTTTGGTTTAGAATATGATTCAGATTACTCTATGATTTTAAGTTTTATGTCTAAATACGAAAGATAAATAATGTACGCATCTTTAGTCTACCATATTACCTTCTTTAGTTTCATTTAATAAACTTTCTCAATATTTAGCAAACTACTAAACTAGTTAATATGAAATGAGAGAAATGAGTATAATTCTTATTGATTCTGAATGAGGAGTGCATTTAATATTTATATATAAGGCTATTGTACTACTAATATGTATTAATATTGTAGTACACTAAAATAACGTGTACTACAAGTTATACTACTAAATTTTCTCTTGGTGTAATATCCTCCCACAAGTTGGAGGTTGGTAAATGTCTATCATCCCCAACTTGGATAGCAAATTGCTTAATGGTTGAGGAAGTAATGCTTTAGTGAAGAAATCTGCAACTTGGTCTTTTGATGAAACCGGTAACAACTTGAGAATATTTGCCTGAAGCTTTTCCCTTGCAATGTGACAATCTATCTCTAAATGTTTGGTTAAGAATTATAGACATTATTTATAGCTTTAATGTGATACAATTTTTATCTAAAAAAGATATTTACAACTTAGATATTTTCGCCATACGTAGTTAATTTGATCAATAAATTCCATATCCCACCTTAAACGTCTAACATATATTTCTTTTCCCGTAATAAACAGAGTTCTAGATATTTTTGTTAGCTTTCAAATGGTATAAAGAACATCTTATTCGAACAAGTATAGTGTGTTGTATGTTTTGCAACAACTTAACTAATTAAGGAATCATTTACCGTCAAGAAATGTTAAAATTAGATCTTCATATATTCATGAGATTTACAGCTATAACTATTAGCTTTTAAATGACATTTTTTTATGTTAAACGACATTTGTAACTCAAAATGTGACTCCATGTTTACATTGTGTTCAAATTCATCTTCAAGCATATGAATTTTACATTTGTTCACACATCATCCCTTCTAGGGCTCGTGCCAAATTTTCGTGGTCTCCAAATTGATTACATGCCCCCACTAGAAATACCTCCTCAAGTTAAAAAATATATATTGGGTACAACTAATGGAGCCTTTTTTACACTCCATGTGTCATGCTTTGTTATGCTTTATTTTAAGGTTTTTGCTATTGTGAGTGATTCAATGTTAACATGCTTTCATAAATTTTGATATATGGGATGTGATATGATGTGTATTTTTTTTTATCAAACCAAACTCTCCAATAGTAAAGCCATGTCAAGACCAAACTTTGTAGAAGAATTTGCCACTTAATTGGTTTCATAATGAGTATTTCAAACCTTGTAGCATATCAACTGATAAGAGTTAAAATAGTCTTACACAATCCCCTCACAAGAAGCATGACCACTAACACTAGTCATGATCCCATCACCATTGAATTTAACTCAACCCTTCCCAGGAACCTCAAAGAAATCCATTGCTCATTGGTAGAATAAGACTTGCCAGAACCAAGATTCTTCCACAAATCAATTGGAAAAAAAATGGAAACTCCCTATAGAGAAAATTTCACCAACTAAATTCAAGGAATGAGAGAAAACATAACATTTTGAGCCCACAAAATAGTATTAAAAACTACCACAAGTGATTCTCTAAGCTGACATATGAGCTTAACAGGTTCTCCTTCAACAACGAATTTAAATGTTGAGGTAAAAAAAGCTATAGGCATATTATCACTAGTAATCCAAAACCATAAAAAAAAACCGAAAATTGCACAAAATCCAATAGACATGTGTTTGTATGTCTTTTTGTGAAAAACGTTCGCATCAGATTGAATTTTGAATTGATCTTCCTTGTGACCATTACTTTTACTTAACTTAGCACCTCTTGGCTTAGCCACCCTAAAAATGACTAAGGCATATTTTTGTTCACTTATGTTTTCTGCCTAACAATTAAGTAATGAAACATGTCCCCATTCATTTCCATCCTTGATTTTGATCACATTCTTTGAAGGCTTCTTCCTTCCTAGCACATGCTTCAAAACCTGCATAATTTACATTCAACTCACACAACCAAATGTCGATCAAATTCAAATCACAAATAAAAAAATAACAAAAATTCAATCAAGACAAATCAAACAAAAACTTGTAAACTCAAGCATCATACAAAGCCAGAATACATCTAGTTGTAATTGTGCATCTCGCCCATGCTTACCACCACAATTATCAACAGGTAAATTTTCAGTTGCATCAAGCTTCCTCCAAATGCCTATCGTTGTTTGTTCTTCTGTTGGAGTACAAAGACCGCCTCACAAATAACAATATCATATATTATATCTAGTGAGGTCAACAATTTTATGGCAAAAAACCGTGACAGTGAAACAAATATTTATTTGTTTCACTGTTGGAGTTTTTTGCCATAAAGTTCCTAACCTCACTCAACCAATTGTTGGAAAGATGTAGGTAACTTATCATTAGTACAAAGTTCAATATGATGGGCTTTATATTATGTGCACTTTCGTGCGATTGGTATGACCATTTTCGTCGTAACTGAGGTAGGATTGAGAATCAGACATGTACGGTCTAAACACTGGCCATCCAAACAAAACAAACAAGTCTAAAAGTTGACCCACTTTGGATTGTTTGTATCCACATCATCCTTATTGGGAATGAATTTAGATTGAGAGTAAAGGCTTAAGAATGTAATAAGAAAATTGGGATTAGAAGAAGAGATTTGAAAAGGTTGCATAAAATTATTTGTTATTGGTCTGACTTATTTTTCTCCTAATAATTTGGCAGAATGTGGTGTGTATTACTTTTAACCTGGTCTTTGATTTTGGAAATGAGAAAAGAGCGCTGATTTGAATAATTCAATAATGGAATGGTAAATTGCTTTTACTTATAGAAAAAAATAATGGATGGTAGTAGAGTTTCCATTTAATACGCTGAGTTAGTGGGTTTGAAGAATTTTTTTTGTTTTGTTTTATATAATAGATAGATTTTTGGTGAGTTGGGTTCCAAAAATAGATTTATACCATATTGGATTTTGTAATTGGTGAGAAAGTGTGAGAAAATATGCACAAGAAAAATAAGAGATCGAGGCTAGTATAATTTAAGCTCATTGTTACATTACATATAAGTAAACTGCAACTCTATATGGTTTAGATGGAGCGAAATAAAAGTAACTAGCAACTAATGTAATTGAAAAAAAAATATAGTTACTAAATAGTATAACATAACATTAGAGTAATAAATTGTGCAAGAATTGAACGATATTCATTAAAACAACAAAGAAACTACGAGAAGCACTACATGTAGTTAGAGAGTTAGACAATTAACAAAGACATTAATATAAACTGAAAATGTACAAAATAACCTAAACTTCTCATAATGATGAAACTCTATATTATTTCTCTCTCACCATTTTGTTTGGAACTCAATGACCAAATGTATCTTCTATCAAATCTCTTGGATCTTTTGGTCAGTCTATAATAGATGTATATAGAAATGATATCAATCAAAGCTTTGATTTCTTCTTAATATATGGAATAAAAGACTTGGAATGATAAATGACTTTTTGTGCCATCTTATTGTCTCTAACATGTTAAAGATCCCTAAACTTAGTTGTGTATACTTAACCTCACGTTGGATCCCAGTTTGCTTCAAAAGGGATACATAACCTCACCTAAAAGTAAGAGGGATACTTTTAATTGCTTATAGTTCATTTAGTACACTGAAAGACTTTTGAAACTTCAAATCTCTTTCTTCTCTCTCCATTTTCGACTTGTATTGACAAGTCTTTCTTTTCTACATCTTATTTTTTTCCCTTCGATTTCGAGTGGTATTCGTACCATAATTGAATGGTATTCGTATTGTATTGAGGGTATTTATTCTCCAATGATTATCTACAGTGCAGTAGATAATTGTACAGTTTGAATTTGGTTGTTTTATTCTGGAGACGGCGAAGTGGTTGATAGTCTGTCTTGCAAGAACATGAACCTCCATGAATATTGGATTGTAACATATTAAAAATATGCAAGTTAGGGTTTAGAAGAGGATATTGGGTTTGGAGAGGGGAAACCGTTGATTAGATTAAGAAGAGGATATTAGGTTTGAAAATGGTAAGCTAAGGATTAGAAGGGAATGGATTTGGAGAAGGGGTGGAAAAATTACGCACCCTGATAAATTATGCAACATGAGATAGGATGAGAAAGAGGGAGATAAAATGAGAAGAGGTCCGCATTAGATTTTAGTCGATGTGGCAATTTCTTGTGGACGTGGACAAAAAGATGGAGTTAAGATCCTCTCCATTTGCTAAAATTAAATGGACAATGTCATTTAAAGAGAGATAAATACATAAAAGTATGTAGTGAGTCCTACCACTAAATGAGTCTCATTACTATTAATTATTTTCAAATTTATTTGCGTATTTATCTCTCCAAATGGAAGAAATAGAGATACTAATAAATGATGAGGATCTTGACTCAAAAATATAGTTTGACGGTCAGAATTAATAAATATAATAGATTTTATTAATGAAATGAGATGATAATAACCTGATAAATTTTTGGTTAATGCAATTCAAATTTGAAACATGCTTCGCGCACTGTTTTATATGATAATCACTTTTAATTTTACCTCATGACTATTTTTTCCTAATATTTATTTATTTTTCTGACTAAATATTTAATTTTATTAGATTTCTTCATTAGAATCTTCTATTGGTCAAATAATTTTTTTAAGACTTCATACAAAATAATAATACTATCAATATGTAGCAACTTTTTTGAATATGTGGTATAAAGATGATAAATGTGAGCCTTTTTAATTACAAGTCTGTGTGCTATGAAACGTTATTCAGTATGTATATATATATACCTACCAACACAACAAGTCTTTATCATATTACTAATGAAACCACCCACTAAAAAATTACAAAACAACAAAGGTATGTCACTTGAGAAATTAGGTCAAGATGACACAAGTGCTTTTCCAGACAACATTGGTCCTGACCTTCAAAACCAATTTCAGCCTTCTATTGACATCAATCAACCAATCAAAATTGAACCACAAGATCAAACTAATTTTGAGGTAAATCCACTTCTTATTTATTCTCTTTTATGAATTTGATAGGTTGGTGTTAATTGCAATAATTTTCTTGAGCTTATTTTATAGAGTTATTATTAACAATTTGAATATATTTTAATATTTAATTTTTTTTCTTCATGTTTTTGGTTGTACATTCAAAGGTGAAACCACCAGAATCGAGACCTGACAACTCAAAAAATTCTCTAGAATCTACAACTTCTTCATCATCCAAATTGAGCTCTAATCTTTATGCCAAAGATAGAACACCATCATGGTTTGCCACAGGATGTTCTCGTTGCCTTTCCTATGTGGTGGTTCATGAAACTGACCCTAGCTGTCCAAAATGCAAAAACCGTGTCAACAAAATAATGAAAAGTTGAATGCTAAATGCACTTTGTTAAATGAATGTACTTTTTTCATTCAAATGGTAGCTTTTATGGTAGTAACTTGAATATCTTAATAAATATCAGTTCATTAGACTGAAGAATAATGATGATGAATTTTAATCCCTCAAAAAAAAAAAATGATGATGAATTTTAATGTTTTTTTTTCGGGTAATAAGTTATTTATATTTGCGGTAAGAAGTAATGAATTATTACAATTAAAAAGGTTATGATTTATTACAACTCATATATCTTCTATTATTTTAAAATTATAGTTCCAACATCATGTTGCACAAATTAGAAGAATGTCTTCCTTACTGATCTTGAAAAACAAGTTACTGATATTAAGGATAATAATCATAATCATAATTAAAATAATAATGTAAGAAACAAAGTAACAATAGTGTTATAAAATAGACACCGGTCGATAATATCAGTTTATAAAGTTGTTGAATCACTTGTAATATACCTTAAAAATGTATTATAAAGGTCTTATGACATAGGAAAAAAAATGAAAACCCTAGAGAATTAATGTTCCCCCTTCTCTCTTCCATCTTTCCATTTGTGCATCCACACCTTAATAGGCAACTACCCTTCATTTATCTAGGGTCCTCCTATATGGAATTTTTCTCCCCCCATGAATGAGGGTATAAGCAAAAATAATCAATCTAATAAGTAATTAATAAAGTGATAAAAGAAAATCGTTCATACGAGTATTAATTTGGTTAAAACTGTATGCTATCTTTTGCCCATTTCATTAGTTATTGAGAGAAATAAAAAGGTAAAATCTTCATTGATTGGAACAAGTTCACATGGTCTACTATTAATTGCAAAACGGATTTAAAGATGATATATATAATAAGGGTGGTTAGATTGTGCACGTCTTGTAATAAAATAGTTTGGTGTTAGCTAATCATGAGGTTCTATATCACTTAATATATCATATGACAATATCTAGCTCAAAATAAACGAGTTATAATAATGAGGTCAATATAATTGTACAAGCATATTTGGACATAATACACAAACTAAGGCAAAACCTAAGTTAAAACCTCAGATGAGTTAATCAATGAGGATATATAATAATGTTGATTGGGAGACAAAAGAAGGCTGAAGGGATTGAAAAAGTTGATTTCAGCACCATGTGGATCTTCAGTTGTGGCATTCAAAAAACGTATTATGTGTGTTTTAAAAGCTTAGAAGGCCATACGTAAATAAGATAAAACAAAGATAGTCACAATAGCAAAAACCTCAGAATAAATCTTAACACATTCATCTAGAGGCTTCAAGAGAGGGTGTACGTACGAGACTATGAGAGCCAACGGTGAAGGGGAGAACAAAGCATGATTCATGATGGAGAGTAAAAAAGCTCCATAAGTTGTATCCGAGAGATCTTTTGAATTAATGATCGAGGCACCACTTGATGCCATTTGCGTATTTTTCGAGTCTACAACATTATGAGCAGCCGTGAATAAACATTTTCTGGGTTTGACAGTTCTAAGATCTGAGACATACCATTTTCAAAATCTCAAACCTCAAATATGACATTTATTGGGTTTGACAGTTGTAAGGGTTAATGGTGTTGATGTTGTGTACCGTTGATTTTGAGAGAGAGAGATGGTGATAAATTTGACATGTGGATTGAAGGAGATTGTTGTTGGGGTTGTTGGGAGATTGGTGAAGGAGATGAGATAGGAGGAAGAAGAAGGTGAAACACATCGGAGCTTAACAGCGACGGCGGTGTCATGAGTAGTGGACCAAGAATGGAACGGCGATGAGAAAACTGGCTGTGGTGGTGTCCAAGGAAGGAAAAAGGAAGAAGAAGGGTAGACTTTGTATTTTCTCAATTGTCTTTAGTCATTAAGGACTTTTTCTTCCTTTCATATGAGTTTGTTATGAGTCATAAAAGTATTAGTGAGATTAGGAAACTTAAGACTAAAACATTAGCTAGAGACCAATTTAAGCCATAAAAGTATTCTATTTACTATTTTATGCTTTTTATAATATTACTTAAATTATAAGTTTTTTTTAAAGAACTTAAATTATTAGTTAAAGGGTTAAGTGTTCAAACAGACCTGTGATATATGCAAAGTCCGAAAAATGACCTTGTAAAAATAAAAACACATATTCTAACCTTGTAATTTGATATTCTTTCTATTTTTGATCTTCTAATATATGTGATGTTAAGAAAGGCGGTATAGAGGTTGATTTTTTATTTTTATTTTATGATTTTTTGCAGGCATGTTTAGAACTTTAAAATACGGTTTTCCAAAAAAAAAAATCCACAAAAGAATGATTAATTATGAATTTTCATTCCGCATGATTAAAAATTTCTTAATCAATTTATAATTAATTCATCCCTCATTTAAAAACTCTAAAATTTCATTGTGAAGATTCTTATGATGTTATAATAATGCCTAAGTAATTAGGGAACATAATTTGACACGTGACTACATGCTTATTCAGAACAAAATTGCAATCTTGCACGTTTTACTTAAAAAAATCAAAATAAATTGAGGGTTATTTGAAATGTTATAAAATTTTGCAGATCCTTTCTATGTATATTATAGATGTCTCTACGATCAATCATCTCGAAATTTGATTTTTAGGTCAAAATTTCCATTGTTTCCTTTTTAGGTCAAAATTCATAATTAATCGGTCTCTTGTCAGAAAATTATAATTTTTTGCGAAAAGTCGTATTTTAAATCTAAATATGTCTGCAAAAAATCATGAAAAAATTCAATTTCTAAGACATTTTTTCTGGACTTCGTGTATATTAGAGGTCAAAAATAGATAGAATCTTAAATTACAGGATTAGAATATGTGTTTTTACTTTTACAAGGTTATTTTTCAGACTATGCGTATATTACGGGGTCAATTTGAACAATTATCTATAACAATGTATAAAGAAAATATGAGATTTTGGGTTAGATAATTTATTATTCTAATTAAACCCTAGCAAAAAATTTCTATAACAATGTTATATTGTTGATGTCCCTGAAAAAATAAAATTTTATATTATATTCGTTATATTTTGTAAATTTAAAAGATAAGTATGTTGTTACAATTTGAAATCACAAACATTTGTACCTATAATTTTAATCAAAATCTAACCAATTTCATAAAAAATATTGTTCATAATTTACACTCGTTAGAGAAATAAAAAAACGCGAACAGACACGTAGTACCCTTATGAACACTCGTCTATACTATATTTAAAGAAAATGTGTCATTTTGGACTAACATTTTCTCTTTCCATCTATACCCTTAAGCATATTTGACTATAAGATTGTTATTTTGTTGATGATTCAAAAAGATAATAATTTATATTATATTTGATATATCTTTTTGAAAGATATTATATTTGTTATATTGTTGGTATTATTGAAAAAATAAGTATAATTTGTTACAATATGAAAATGTAAAATATCTGCTTTTGCTATATCTATAATTTTAATCAAAATCAATATAATTTTAATCAAAATTTCATAAAAGTTATTGTTTGTAATTTGTACGCATTAGTGAAATAAGAAGACGGAACAGACGGGCACATAGTGCCCTTCTAAGCGCTAGCATATAAAGGGAATACATGATGTTGACCTGACTTTTTCACTTCTGATTATACTCTGAAACAAATTTGTCTATAAAAATATTATATTGGTGGTGTCATTAAAAAAATAGGGTTAACTATGTTTTTGTCCCTATAAATATGTCAACTTTTCGTTTTAGTCCCTCTAAAAAATTTCTTCAACTTTTAGTCCCTCAAAAGTTTCCCATCTTCACTTTTGGTCCTTTCTTTAAAGTAAACTCGTATGTAGAATTCATATTTTTTTAATAAAATTTTGCAGAAAAATTTATAATATTATAAGAATATCTATAAAAAAAATAGAATTTTTTATCAAAACATGAATTAAATGTGAATTTTTATATTTTTGGCTGTTAAAAATTCATATTTAATTTATGTTTGGTTAAAAAATTCTAATTTTTTTAGGAGATATTTTTACAAATTTCTGCACAATTTCATTAAAAAAAGATACAAAAATTAACTTTAAAGTAGAGACCAAAAGTAGTGATTGAAAATTTCATAGGAACTAAAAGTTGAAGGAAAATTTTAGAGAGACTAAAACAAAGAGTTTGTATATTTATAGGGATAAAAAACATATTTAACAAAAAAAAAAAATTATATTATATTTGTTATATTGTTACTGTCATTGAAAAAGAATAATATAGTTTGTTACAATATGAAAGTACAAAAAATCTATACTTATAAATTTCGTCTGATTTTGATTATCTTTAAAAAAAATTGATTTCGATTAAAATCATTTGAATTAAAATATATGTATAAATATTTTGCACTTTCATATGTAACAAACTATATTTATCTTTTCACTACAAAAAACTATATTTATCTTTTTTTAAGGACACCAACAATACAATCTTTTTAAAAGACTTTAACTTTTATCTTTTTTTAAGGACACCAACAATACAATCTTTTTAAAAGACTTTAATTATATTGCATTATTATAGGCCAAAGTTGTTTAAAAGTATAACACCCTAATATTGCTTTTATATATAGCATAAAACCATTAAGAGTAGATTATCAAAAGTCGGTCAAGAAGACGGTAAACTTATTTTCTTCAAAAAAAGAAGAAGGTAATCCTATTCAACGCCAAAAAAAGGTAAGCCTTAATCGTAATTATTTTCAAATATAGGAAAGCCATATTTAAAACTTTAAAGAGAGTGATGTGCTTTGCAGCTGTATTTGACCAATAAATTGACGATAGAATATGCATACATAGAACCATATCATATATCATATTTCATAATTTCATAATTACTGATGAAATCGTGACATGATTTGATGTGATAGCACAACTGTTCTTTCTAGTTTTGCTCATATATGCTGTTACTCGTTTCGTTCACTTACGATAAGGTTCCTAAATTCCCTTATTCTATATGCCAAAAATAATCAATTTCATGATTTTTGTCACACTATAGTTATCTTCACTTAATTACATGCACTGTTATCAGATTCTTTTTTCTTCTTTCTTTCACATAGGATTTTGGTTTGGTTAGTTTCTTGAATTAAATTCATTGTTTTAGGGTTTTATTTTATTTTTGTACGTAAATAATATTGGTTAGGGTTTTTCCCTCAAACAAAATAATATTGTGTTAGGGTTTTTTTGTGTCAGTGTCCAACTTCGACCAGGTCAACAACACATCCGATTAAATTTGAATTATGTTATTTTTTTCAAATTATTTTCCGTTGATGTGTCAGTATTCGTATCATGTTTGGTGTTTGTGTATTGTGTGTGCTTCATTACTTGTACTACATATTTACTCAGCTTAATGCTGATATGTGTTTTGCTTTGAATTGCGTGTGCTATGAATTTTGTATGATTTTTTTTTTATGTTCAATTGCCATTGTGTCCTTGAATATTATTTTTTGTTATTAATATTGACTGATACCTAAAACTTACCAAGAAGGGGAAAATTGTACCTTTACGCTAAAAAACTCACAAAGGTGCAGTTTTTGGTTTTATTTGAAAAAAGATCACTGACACACTTTGTTAGTTGATTAGTCTTTTTACTATGATATAAGATAAGAAAGTAGATTGTTTATTAGTCATTTTTATATGATGAGAAAGTGAACTTTGTAATACCCTTATAAGGGCATATATTGTTTCTGTTAAGTGTTGTTATCATAAGGTTGGCTTGTATTTTTAATGTACTTTGATATTAAATTATCAACATAGTGTTCCTTTTTTTTTGTGTGTATGCAAGTTCTATTAACCAATTCAATTAGAATTATGTCTCATAGTTTGGACTTATAATTATCTATTCATATTTTTTCAGGAAGCCTACATATTGTTGAGTCTTAACAAAGAGAGACAGAAGCATTGAATAGAGAATCTGCATTGATACTATGGCAGAAGAAGACATTTACACACAAGATGGGACCATTGACATCTACAGAAAACCTGCCAACAAGAAAAAGACTGGAAACTGGAAAGCTTGCTGGTTCATTCTTGGTACAGGATTAATCTTTATAGAAACAATATTGTGTATTAGTGTTGTCAATTGTGGGAAATAGTCGTTTTTTCAAATTCCGATATGCTATAGTGCTGGTTTATCGCAGAGGCGTATTACAGAACTATAGCAATTTGTTCAAATACCGCTACACTATAGCCGTAATTTGACAACACTTTTTGTATATATGCTTGTGTATTATAATTTGAAGATCTTAAGATGCTGAATTTTGAAACATTTTTGTGACAGGAAATGAATGCTGTGAAAGATTGGCATACTATGGTATGAGTACAAACTTGGTGAACTATCTCGGGCAACGTTTCAATCAGGGAAATGCAGCTGCTGCTAAAAGTGTCACAACCTGGTCAGGCACATGCTACATCACACCATTGCTTGGAGCCTTTTTAGCTGATTCATACTTGGGAAGATATTGGACCATTGCTAGCTTCTCTGTTATCTATGTCATTGTAAGTTGAGATCACAAAAAATATTGTTTATTGGTGCAAACCATGTTCAGTTTCATTATATTTTGAGCACAATATTAGTAACAAATGTTGATTTTCTCTGCAGGGAATGGTACTTCTAACATTGTCTGCTACTGCACCTGGACTCAAGCCATCATGTGATGGTAATGTTTGCCATCCAAAATCGGCGCAAACCGCAGCAATGTACATAGCCCTCTACTTGATTGCTCTTGGAACTGGTGGTATCAAACCATGTGTCTCATCTTTTGGTGCAGACCAATTTGATGAAACAGATGAGAAAGAGAGAAAAAAGAAGAGCTCTTTCTTCAACTGGTTTTACTTCTCAATTAACATCGGCGCGCTCGTTGCTTCGTCGGTGTTGGTTTGGATACAGATGAATGTGGGCTGGGGATGGGGTTTTGGAGTACCTGCAGTTGCAATGGTCTTTGCAGTTATATTTTTCTTTGGTGGTAGTCCTCTCTATAGGCTTCAAATACCTGGTGGAAGCCCTCTTACAAGGATTTGCCAAGTATTGGTTGCAGCTTGTAGGAAATTAAGGCTTCAAGTTCCAGATGATAAGAATCTTCTTCATGAGACTATTGATGTTGAATCTGTCATCAAAGGGAGTCGAAAGCTTGATCGTACAAACAACTTAAGGTGAGTTATTATAAACACATTTACATCTACTTCGTACATGTTTGAATCGACAGTGAGTTTGACGAAATTATAGCGACCATGTGATTTAGTGAAAGCTCTAAAGTATAGTTTTTGCCAAAATCATGGTAACACCTGATTCCGTCAAACTCGCTATATATATTTGGTCCCACTTTTCAAGGAGGTAAAATGGATTCCACTAGTACATAATCGATTTTTGACATATTAGGATATTCTCGAGTATAATTGATTTTGTCTACATAATTGATTTCTAACCTCATGTTTATTGCTCAATTCACTTTTACATGATTGTATTCGAACATAAATCACTTTACGTTCAATACACTTTTAATCACTTTAAGTTCAATTCAATTTTAAAAGCACTATGCCTTTTCTGATTAAAAAAACTGTTGAATCCATGCAGGTGTTTGGATAAGGCAGCCATAGAGACACAAACTGACCGCACAAAAGAGTTAACAAATCCATGGAGGCTTTGCACAGTAACACAAGTTGAAGAACTCAAATCCATAATCTGCTTACTCCCAGTTTGGGCAACACTGATAGCCTTTGCAACAGTATACAGTCAAATGAACACAATGTTTGTTCTACAAGGCAACACAATGGACCAACACATAGGCCCTAAGTTCCAAATCCCATCAGCTTCCCTCTCTCTTTTCGACACTCTAAGCGTCATCTTCTGGGCACCGGTGTACGACCGGGTCATAGTCCCTTACGCAAGAAAGTTCACCGGCCACGAACACGGATTCACACAGCTCCAAAGAATGGGAATTGGCCTTGTCCTTTCAATCTTTTCCATGATCATCGCCGGCATTCTAGAAGTCGTTCGCCTTGACATGATCCGAAAGAATAACTACTATGATGTCAAGACTATCCCCATGTCAATCTTCTGGCAAGTACCTCAATATTTTCTTGTTGGATGTGCTGAAGTTTTTACCAACATTGGTCAACTAGAGTTCTTTTATGGTCAAGCACCTGATGCTATGAGAAGCTTAGGAGTTGCACTTTCACTCACAACTAATGCAATTGGAAATTACATTAGTACTTTGCTTGTTATTATAGTAACAAAAGTTACCACAAGAAATGGTAATCTTGGTTGGATACCAGATAATCTGAATAGAGGCCATCTTGACTACTTTTACTGGCTTTTGTCCATTATTAGCTTTCTCAACTTCCTTGTGTATCTATGGATTGCAAAGAGGTACAAGTATAAGAAGGTGGTTGGAAATGGTCACTGAAGATCATAATGACTTGAAGACAACATAGCTCTATTTGATCAAGAGTTTAGTTTTTTATTTTATTAGTTTTTATCTTGGAAATGTTCTTATACATTTATTTGTACATATGGATGTTATTTGGAGCATTTAGTAAATGAAGAGATTATTCTGATGTTGCTCTTTTGGAATTTCTTGAAATTCATATTCATAGTTAGTTTGTTTCAGGATCCTATCTTTTATTTGTGCATTGTCCCATTTTTATTTAAAGTCCAACATATTAGTTTTTTTTCTTTTAAATCAGCTAAATATTTATTCAAATATGTCAAAATATAATACCGTTTAATTGCACTTCTGATCCTCTCCTATTTTATCACGTTCATGAAAATAGTCATTCTTAAAATCAACATTTTAGTCTCTCAATTTTCATCACAGTGTGGTGTATTTGGTTAAAGCGTAATGACTTTCTTTTCAATCGAAAAGTTGTTTATATTGTGGAGGTGGTAGATCGAATGAAGCTGTTGTCATTGACTTGATGTATTTGTAGAGAAACTAGAAATAAGAATGTTGTTTTTCAATTGGTGGATTAACCTACACATGTCTTCAATGTACTCTATTCAATAATAATTTTTTGTTTATAAAAAAATATTTCTTGAAACTTTGGTCCCAACTCATATTTTTGCCCCAAAAAAATAGTGATTCTCGGGGAAGGACGGAAAATGTTAAGAACAGTCTCTTTCTAACACTATCTCAAACACTCACTTTTTTACTAGATGAAATCCATATGGCCATACCACACGTTGAAAATAGATCTTACATAAAGTGGTGAGATCTACATGAATTTCACCCAATAAATGAGTGAGTGTTAAAAAGTGGTAGAAAGAGAATGTTCTCATTCAAGGATTAAAAAGTTTGGTTTTAAAAGGAGAGACCACATTCATGAATATTCATGATAAAATAGAGACAATTAAGCAATTTTTTTAGATAAAAAATTAAGCCTATTATTATTATGCTAAAAATTAATTCAGAACTTTACATTATTAAACAGATTTGTAAATTAGATTCACAGGTAATTAGTATCTCCCCGTATACACAATAGATAAATCATAAAGTGCAACACGTAAACACAATAGTAATTAATTATTGTCTAGTATTCTTTTTTGTCAGATTTGTATAGATACCAAATTACAAATATCCACTGAAGGGTAGGTTGGAATCCTCCTATATTATTATTATCTAAACTAAAAGGCAGTGGATTCTTTCTAGCAGAAAACAAAAATGTCCACATCTTTGTTTGCAATGGATAACATAATAGGAGGTCCAAAATACTTGCTGTTAACACACTTAAGTTTGGTCATGCTGCATCACCTTTCTCCCTCAGTTTAATATATTTCTTTTTTATTTGAACCCTTCCAAATACCTACATCCACTGTTATGAGAAGATGATTGCTCTGAAATCCCTACAACCTTCCTTCAAACTGAACAACATCAAGTGTAATATCCACTGCAAAAGACTTTACAATACAAGAAGTTATACTCTGTGCCTATGTAAGTCCAATGGGTCTGATTCTCAAGCTCCTCAACCAGGAGATACAAAAAAACAAGAACTACTAGCCCAAATTGTCATGCTTCAAACACGAAAAGTCCGTCTTACAGAATATCTAGATGAGAGATCTGCATACTTAACTCAATTTGGTGAAAAGGTAAACGCCGAGTTTGAAAAGATTGGAGAAGATGCACTCAAAGAATTAGATGAAGCTAGTGCCAGAGTACGCTTGCTTCCACTTTCGAGCTAACCATGTCAAATGTAAATAAAAAATGACCTCTTATATTCACTTTGTATTTAACAGATAACAGCAAACATGGAGAGCCAGATGCTAGAATTCGAGGAATCTGCAGAAATTAACAGACGGGAGATTCAAGAGCGTGAAAACGAATTAGCGGAGTTTGAAGTTCAAATGGAAAACGGCAGAAACGAAGGGCTATTCTTTAAGAACCTCAGGAAGAAGGTACCTGTTGTTGATAAAGCAAGAGCCAAAGAGGAGGCAGAAAAAATTAAAGATGTAACGAGACTAAAGGCTGGTAGCGGAATCAGGAAAAACGTTTACCTCTTCTTCATTGGCCTACTGACCTTTACAGTAGTTTATTCTATTGCGTCACCTTCGACTGATTGGAGAAAAGTTGCAGTTTTTGGAGCAATTCTTGTGGCTTTGACTTCTCAGTTCGTCTATGAACAAAACATGTCAGCAGACACTAGAACCATAAGAAAGACCAACAATGAAGAAGAAAACAAATGAGTTCAATTTTTACTGTTATTTGCTGCAAGTTTATGGTAAAGACAGCTTATTAATTAATGTTGCATGATATAATAAACCCAAGTATAACCTTACAACTTGGGCCTGATATTATCATGCAGATTTCCTTTGGCATCAACAACAGAAGATATTGGATGATATCACTAAAACCACCAAAATCTGAGTAACTGGATTATTCTGTGATGCTGATTAAATTCGTTATGACCTATGTCAATACAGAAAAAACAAATTTTCTCAAACCTTTAGAAATGTACCTTGAGAAGCTAAATTTGCATCTGCATCTTCCATCATGTAAATAACTATACAAGGTCAATCCTTATGTGTAGCTTATCAAATTGGTGTATCAATCATAGGAGTATAATAATTGCTGCTTCAAACTCCCCATGTATGAATGAAAATAACCAGCTCATGAAGGGCCTGGGGCAGATTGAAAAATTTCCCAAGAACAAAAACACACACTCTTTCTTTTCAGACAACTAACTGCAAACTGCAGGCACTCCCTTAGGGCAGGCTCCAAGCTGTATTGTACCCAAGTACCCATAGCAACAAATGTTGCTTAATGCTTAGGCTCAAACCTAAAACATATCATTAATCATATTTCTAGTGGGAAGCCAACAAATATAAATAGAATAAGCTTGTATATCAATAGAATATGCCTGTAGTTGATGAACTGAACAAGCATAAGGGAAAATTGGGAACCAAAATAAGTAATTTTAAATCCAGTTGATTCCGTATAAAAAATCACAGCTCTAACTAGTATGTTACAAGTAATAATAACAGTTGGCAGAACACCATCAGCCAAAGAATCGTTTAGAAACCCAACTGCATCCGTTACTCTATCACAAGAGCAGAGTCCATTCAGAGTAATATTATATGAGATGATGTCAGGTTTTAGCACATCTTCTGAGATCAAATCTTTAATGCCTTTTCACAGTCTAACAACCATCCATAATGGTATTGCCGGTCAAAAGATTAACCAAATTCTCTCTCTATCCAATAGAGCTGCAAAGCATACGTTGCGAGACAAACAAAGTTCATGGATGACTACGTTACGCATCGTAATATAAGGCTTAAAGCTCATTGCAAGAAACTGACAACACAACCTAATTACTCCTCCTGCCCCGAAAAAGACAATCTATCATCATGTTGTACGTGATAATATCTGGTTTTCACCCTTTCTCCAACATTTCCTTGACGCGGTGATATACCTCGGGAAATCTATCTGTCTCTGCTCAACAATGAAGAGGAAAATAAATGAGTTAATGTTTTACTATTATTAGCTGCAAGTTTCTGGTAAAAATAGCTTCTTAATTGATATTGCATGATACAATAAACCCAAGTATAGTCTTACAACTTGAGCCTGATATTATCATGCAGATTTGCTTTGGCATCGACAACAGAAGATATTTGATGATATCACTAAAATCAACAAAATCTGAGTAACTTTGTTATCATGTGATGCTGATTAAATTATTTATAACCTGTGTCAATACAGAAACACGTATTTTTCTCAACCTTAGAAATGTACCTTGAGAAGCTAAATTTAGCTCTGCATCATCCATCGTGTAGATATGTATATTGAGAAACAATAACTATACAAGGTCAATCCTTCTATGTAGCTTAACAAATTGGTGTACCAATCACAGGAGTATAGTAATTGCTGCCTCAAACTCCCGATGTCTTAATGAAAACAATCAACTTATGTAAGGCTTGATGCAGATTAAAAAATTTCCCACTAAATGAAAACACACGACGCTTTGTGTTCAGACAGCTGCAAACTGCAGGCACCCCCGCACGGCCAAGCTTCGAGCCATATTGCACCCAAGTACCCAGACCAACAAATGCTTCTTAGGCTCAAACCTTAACATATCATTAGTCATATTTCTGGTGGGAAGCCAATAAAATGCTTGAGCATCAATAGTATATGCCTGTAGTTGATGAAGTCAGCAAGCATAAAGAAAAAGTGGGAACCAAAATCAGTTATTTTAAATCAAGTTGATTCCCCATAAAAAACCACAGCTCTAACTAGTATGTTCCAAGTAATAACAGTTGGCATAACATCATGGGCCAAAGCATCGTTCAGAAACTTAACTGCATCCGCTACTCTACCCCAAGTGCAGAGTCCATTAAGAGTAATATTATATGAGATGATGTCGGGTTTTAGCCCATCTTCTGGAATTTGAGCCCAAATCTTTGACGCCTTTTCACAGTCCCCTATTTTGTAAAATCCCTCCATAATGGTATTGTGGGTCACAAGATTAGCACAGTTTCTCTTTCGCATCATCCAATAGAGCTGCAAAGCATACTGCACTTTGCCAGAAGAACAAAGTCTATGGATGACAGTGTTATGCATTGTAATATCAGGTTTAAATCCTTTTGCAAGAAATTGATAACACAACCTAAGTGCCGTGTCATTCTCATTCATCTTTCCCTGGCAAAGACCATCTATCAACGTGCTGTACGTGATAATATCAGGTTTCCACCCTTTCTCCAACATTTCCTCAACGCAATGGTATGCCTCAGGAAACCTCTCTGCTCTGCAAAATCCATTTATAACAATATTATAAGTCACAACATTAGGTGAGCAACCTTTGGTGCTCATTTCCCTAAAGACTTGAATAGCAGTGCCAACTTTGTTATGTTTCATAAACCCATCAATGAGTGCATTATAGACATGAGCGTTCAATTTACATCCACGCTTATCCATCAAATTCAAAACTTTAGCCACTTCATCTAACCTTCCTTCTCTGCATAAGCAGTTTATCATCGATGAGTACGCAAAGGCATCAACATCATCACCTCTATCATCAGCCCCTTCCAACACCCGCAAAGCCTTGGTCACATACTCATTCTTACATAAACCATGAACCAATATTCCATAAGTTGTCGACTCTACATCATAATCCATCTCACGCAAAACCTCCCACACATTAATTGCTTCATCCACCTTCCCATTTTCAAACAACCCTTTAAGAAACACATTATAACTAACCACGTTCCGCGAACCACACTTCCCCATCTCCTCCCACAACTCAAAACTCTCATCAACCTTCCCCGCTTTACACAACCCATTAAGCATTGCATTACAAGTAACAACATCCGCCTTAACCCCTCTCAAAACCATCTCCTCATAAACCCTTTTCGCTCCATCCAAATCCCCACCTTCACACAACCCATGAATCAACGCACTATAGGTAAAAACATCATGCTTCCAATCATTCATCTTCATCCTCTCCCATATCTCCAAACTCTCCTTAAACCTCCCACACTTACACAACCCACTAATCATAATATTATAACTAACAACACTCGGAAAAACTGTCTCCACCCTTAACAACCTCTCCCACATAACCTTCCCCTTCACAAAATCACCTATTTTAAAAAACCCATCAATAATAATATTATAACAAGCCACATCCGGCTCCACACCTCGTTCAGACATTTCATCAAACACCTCCAACGCAGAATTCAAATCATGAATTTTCACAAACAAATTAATCAAAGTTCCATAAGTAAACTTATCAGGCTTCATCCCAACACTCCACATCCACGTAACCAATTTCTTCGCCTTCAAAAACTCCCCTTTCTTACACAAAACCTTCATCAACACATTATAAGTCTGCACATTCGCCTCAACACCCACCGTCTCATAATAAGCAAAAAACTTCTCAGCCCTATCCCATTGATGAGACTCAGCAAAAGCATTAAGAAGTGTGTTAAAAGAACGAATACCGGGCCGGCACCGAAAAACCCGAAACATATTCTGAAAAAGCTTCAACGCTTGATCAGGCATTGAGGTTTTGGCATAGGCTTTGAGGAGAGTGAGAGGGATATCTTCAGGGCAGGTGAAGTTTGGGGTGTTTTGGATGATGTGAACGATGTGGGGGGCGTGGGAATGGAGGAGGGTGGGATGGGGGGAAATGCGGCGGAGGATGTGGAGGAAGACGGCGGAGGAGTGGGTGTAGTTAGGGTGGCGTGTGGCGGCGTTGAAAAGGCGGAGGGCGGAGGTGAGGTTGGTTTGGGCGGAGATGAGCTTGAGGAGGTGGTTGGGAGTGAGGTGTTTGGGAAGGTTCACCATTTTGAGGTGGGAACAAAGTTGAAGTTGAATTATGCATTGCTTATTTGAAGGTTTTGATTATGCAAATGTTTGTATATAGGGCACATGTTTGTGTAAACAAACCAAAAGGACTAAAATGACGTGAAAAAAATTGAAATTGTTATGAATATTATAAGTGGATGTCCATATAGCAATGGGCTATTGGGTCATATTGTTTGTTTATTGGGCTATAGTATGCTTGCCCACCAAATCATTGTATTTCTCTATAAATAGAGCTCATATGTAACCTAATTGTATACCATAAGAAAATAATAGAATCATCTCTCTTCTCTTTCTTTCACATTCTCAACTTCTCTCTACTTTATTTATATTCCTATTTCTTTAGTTTCATAACACGTTATCAGCACGCTCTAATCACTGAAAAGGTATTGATATAATATATTTCACTAATTCATAGTTTTTTTTTCCGTTGGATATCATGTAATTGTGTATATACGTGAATAGGATCAGTAGAAATTGGTTTTTTTTGTTGTTGTGCCTATTTAATTGTTGTG
>Ga0315915_1002960_pt1 | contig 21616 bp, 12 predicted proteins | sample MpolbnodulesMG_FD_207738 | JGI IMG/M metagenome (GOLD analysis project Ga0315915, IMG submission 207738) | Medicago polymorpha root nodule microbial communities from Los Angeles, California, United States - branched nodules | ecosystem: Host-associated > Plants > Roots > Nodule | place: USA... | reverse complement strand
ATTTTCCCTTTGTCAATTACTCTTTTTTTTTCTTCAATAAAACTAATTAATGCTATATATTTGGAAAACTAAAGTTTTTTTTTATTTTAAAAGAAAATAAAGTTTGTTTCTTGTTATCTTAAAATTGACAATTGTTTGTACCGCGCTCGTTGCAGATTTTATTTAACAATTATTTTTTGTTATCTTAAAAAAAACGTTGTTCAATGCTTGCACTACTCTCGTTGCAAATTTTAAATGATTATATTTACATAAATAAAGTTTTGTATACATATATAAGAAAGTCGTTATGATAAAATCATGATTAGTAGAAACTCCATAGTTATCCGCAGTTTAATACTCTCTCAGATCCTATTTACAAGATACAATTAATTTTTTAGATACATTAAATAATTTATGTATTTGGTTTAGATTCTTGACTAGATACATAAATTATTCAATGTATCTAAAAAGTCAAATTTCTCTTGTAAATAGGACCGGAGGGAGTAATTTGTTTATTATCTTTAAACTTTTCATAATATTACCAATATAATAATTTTTTATATATAATTACCATAGTGTTATGTGACTCATGCGAATACACGAGTCTTTTCTTAATTTAGGAAAAAAAAGGCTGAAAAAAATGATATTCTACTAAATATAAACTACCTAAATTGTTCTTTTCATTAATTACGTGAATATAATTGTGATTATAATGCTTCTTATTCACAGAGCAGTTAATTGATGGCACATTAGTCTACAATCATAAGTAATAATATAATATGTCTCGCACTTTTGCACCAAAAAAAGAAAAATATACATGTCTCGCACCGTGCGAGACCTACTAAGGATGCGTACGGTACACGGAGCCTAAACTTTCTCCTAAGAAAATTCCAAAACATAATTTATATCCGTGATTTTTTTTTTAATCCTTGTGGTCTTCCAGGTTAGCACATGTTTACTTTTTTTTTGGTAGAAGCACATGTTTACTTAATTGTTTTACAATGATTTTTGTTTATGTCCTATATTGGTCTTCGTGTTCTCTTTTTTACATAAATTTAGTTAATATATTTGATAATATTGTTATGTTGGACATGTTTGTATACGTGAGATTTAGATGATGATTCTCACACCGTTCACTTATAAAAAAAAGTGAGAATATTTGTTTTCTAAAAGTAAAGTGTGAGAGCTTGATTTATTTGCCGCTAGCATTGAGTATGAGTTTTAAATATCCGCACATCTATTGTGAAGAAAAATCTTGTGCAGATTTTCTAGCTTCTCATGTGTGTAATATAGATGGTCCATTTGGTGGAACATTATTCTTCATTTTATTTGTGAAAATTGTTTTCGTAATTGTTATAGTCTTCTTAATTAGGAATAGGAATAGGTTAGACCGGCCTACAGGGGACTATGGCCTAGCCTACGACAGGCCAGATCATGCTAGACTTTTTTTCTAAATAGAGAAGGCCTGGGCTTTTTTAGAAGTCTATTTAACTTAAAAGGTCAGGCGACAGGCCATTCAAAAAGCCTCGTATACCTAATAGGCCGGCATATTTAAGTAATTTTGAACAATATTATTTATTATTATATTATATCTTGTATTTTGAATTAAAATAAAAATTTGTTAACTTTTACAGTAATTTAAGCTTATTAGTATACATTAATTCTTTTGCATATTTAAATGTATTGTTATAAACTAGAATTGAAGTCCACGTGAGCTTAACTCAGTTGGCATGGACAATGCATAATATATGCAAGGTCTGGGGTTCGAACCCCGACCACTACACAAAAAAAAATAGAATTGAAATATGATACAATATATAGTCAAATTCCTTAAAAACTCGTGTAGATTATCAAAATAGAGTTTAATCTAACTGATCTATTAGTTCTCTAGACTATTTAAAATTCAATCGCATTGCTTATTTAAAGATGTTCATATGAGATAGGCTTTTAAACAGGCAAGCAGACCGTATCAGGCTTTCAAAAGGTCAGGCTCATGCCTAAAAAATAAGCATATGACAAGCCGCAGGCCAGGCTTAGGCCTTAAAAAAATTTGGCAGGCCAGACTTAGGCCTTGCAAAGCCTAGATCGGCCTAACCTATTCTCATCCCTATTCCTAATGTTTGATAATGAGAGGAGTTTAGGGATCTTCACATCACACTTTGAACAACCGAACCAATTAAATTGAAACCATGTTTCAACCCAAAACTTTAAGATTTATCTATATGGGGTCCAATGTTGTTGAACATTCAATTTTCTATTCAATATGAGACTTTTAGCCTCCACTTGACATACAACCATTTAGGGGTGGACATCGGACGGTTTAGGTCGAATTTCGAGTGAAAACCTCTGATCCAAAGGCAACTGCTAGTGGGAATATATCAACCATCTCCGTCTGTTTAAGCTAACGGTTAATTTCGGTGTCGATTTCATCGGATGACGGTTTTTTCCGAACGGTTTTTCGAATTTAAAGTCTCAGTGTCCACGGAGAAAAAAAGCAAAAAAGAAAAGAGATCTAACGATTTTGAGCGTGACAATTTCGGCATGACAACTCGGTTAACGGTTACAGTGGTGGCCATGCCATCTTGTGTTACTCTTAAAGAACGTGAAGTGATTTCATATTCAACATGGAAAAACCATTTACTCTTTCAATCTAAAACTTTGCCAAAACAGAGATGAAAAAGAAAATATACATGAAAATAGAAAGAAGGTGGAAGAACAAAAGACAAAAGAGATTGAGAAGCTGTTTCTGGGGAGGGAAGGATTGCAGCATAGAGATTGGAAGGCAAGGTTAGGGTTGTGATTCGGCGGCGTCTAGACAGAGAAAGAAAGGAACGTAAAAAAGTTGAGAGTGAAACCGCTTGGGAGATAACTATTGTAATTAATTAGAGTAATTATTATGTATTCAGTCGGGTATGGTTTCCGACGGACTTGGATTATCCAACCGAAACCAACTATGCCTAACCATGACAATCCAGTTTTCAGTAACCGCTTAACCCGAATACTCCACACAACCCGATCCGAACGCATTCAGACAAATAAGCTTCCGTCCGAAAATTCTGTTCGAAAACACCGTTTTTTTAGTAGTGAAATTGAAAAGAAAGAAAAATGGATGAATGAACTCTATTTGAAATTTGTAACACAAACTAGGCTTTTGGACAAGCTAATAGGTCAAACCAGACTTTAAAAAAGGTTAGGTCAAGCTTAAAATAAAGCTTTTGACAGATAAAAGGTCAAGGCTTAGACCTTAATTTTTTCAACTAGGCCAGACCTATTTAAACAAAGCCTGACTCGGTCCGACTTATTCCCACCGTAGCTACAAACTCCTCCCCAGGACCGTCCTTTGGGGTGTGCAAACAACTCTATGGAGTTGGGCCTCCAAAATTTAAGGGCCCAAAATATGTTTTTTTAATATATAATGCACGAAAAGTGGATTATATACTAGCAACGTAACATATATATTATAACACATCTGTGTAGGTGGCTGAGTGGTTTTGTTTTGAGCTGATACCTCAAAGTCTTGGGTTAACACTGAGCTTCCAGCTTTTCTATTTCGATTATTTTTTTCATTTAAATAACTAATATATTTTTAATAAAAACATAATATAACTTTTTTCCTTCTTATTTTGGTTAAAGCGGTTTGTAAAATTTTGTTTATATTTGTTGTATAAAATAAAAAGTTATAACGACAAACATTATAGTTATTTCATTAAAAAAACCATTGTAAACTTTTTTTTTTCTCAATAGTAACTAAGATATTTTTTGGAGAGATACCAACTAAGAAAAATAACAACCTAAAATGTTGATAAAAACATTAGTTTTAAGTTGGAACTTTATATTATTGATTAAAATATGAATCTTTTTCGTGTTAGTTACATGATTATTTTTTATCGTTACGGATGTTATTTCAATTAAATAAAAAATTGTTTTATAAAAAAAATATTTGATTTTATTAGGGGTCTATTTTATCTATGAGAGCCGAGCCTCTAAATTTATAGGAACGACCCTGCTCCTTCTGATGTCGTGAACATAATATTGATATACAAAGGTTGAGCATAATAGTTGTACATAAGTTCGACATATCTTGAAAATAAAAGGGTTAAATTCAAAATAATAATATGAAATATATTCAATTTGAGAAGTTTTCACAAAATCTTAGTGACAACCAACTCTTTTTTTTGGACAAATAACTTAATGGATATAATTTATTTTTAAGATGAATAAATGAGATATCCGACCCTGATACTGCATGTTAATCCAACTAAATTTAATTGTGTTTTTTTTTCTATAATTAATTTACAATAATTATATGTTTTGGTTTGGATGTAAAAATTCCCTACTTCAAATACCATCAACTTTTGCACAACTTTATACAAGTAGGAAAAAGAAAAGCACTGCACAACCGTTGTAAATTTGCAGGCCTGAGCCGGAGGATCCGAGAAGATTCACAACCATCACATCTTTCTTATGAAACATTGTTCCTTTTTTTCTTTTTGATAACATCATTGTTCCTATTTTTCAAACAAAGAAAAACAAGTTAAAATTTTCTCCGTTTAATTATTTAAAAATGTTTTAACAACTGCTATCAACATCTGTATAAAAAAAAAATCACTTTCTAAAATGGAAAATTTTGGTTAATTAAGTTTTGCTATACTAATTTTCCCAAGCTGGAAAGAAGATTCTATAGGTGTTGTCAGCACTTTCCTAGTAACAGATCCCTCAGCTCACATAACAAGAGAGAGAAAGTGAAAGAGACACAACGTGTGGTGGTGGCGTCAAAGGAAAAAAATAAATAAAGCAGTAGTGTCAAACATTCCAGCATTACTCGTTTTCTTTTAGGTGAAAAATTAATAGCATTTTCCCCTTCATATAAAATAAAATAATAGTACTTTTTATTTTACAGAAGCTATGATTCATTTTAAAGTTTTTTTCTTGTTGAAAAATTAATAAAGTATCCATTTGACAGAATCCCGTAAAAAAAACTTATACAATAGGTGAACACTTTCTATCTAAAGAATTTGGTTGACATCTATTTACTATTCAGTTATTCAATCTCATGTCATATTTATATTACATCGTGTTTTGAGGTTATTGTTCGCTTTGGGTTGTTTTAGATATAAACCTTTTATGGTTTTGTCATTTATAAAAGACGTCTCGTCGGTTTTGAGAAATGTGTGCCATATGTAAACTACCATAGACCTCGACTTTCAAACGATGTGAGACTTTTAATGTGTACTCTCTCCGTCCTATAATAACTGAACTATTTGTAAAAAAAAAAGTGTCCCAAAATAACTGAGTCATTTCACTTTTCAATATAATATTAATTACTTTTATCCCTTTATAACTCTAATTAATGTTACTTTCACCATTCCCAATTCAATATATACCATTTTGCATTTATGATAGTGGAGAATGCATCAATACTTGACAAGAGCACTTAAAACCATTTTTTTTCTATCTCCTTCATTAATACATTTTTCTTAATAAGTGTGAAATAAACAAATGACTCAGTTAATCCGGGACGGAGGGAGTATAAGAATAGTTGTCCCCAAGTCGAGGCTAAAGGAGAGTTTTCAGACATAGTCCCCATCAATGTTTCGTTCTAACCTCAAATATGTCACACCGCGTTCCGTATTGTTTGCTTTGAGTGTATGCCTTCATAATTTTATCCTTTATAAAAGATGTTTCATTGGTTTTCAGAAGTGTGCATGTTATATATAAACTACCCTTGACCTAGACTCCCAGACGAAGTAAGACTTTAAGGTGTACAAGAACAAAAGTAAAAAAAAAATGAAAGAGAAATAAACTTTTTTTAACACTTTTTTTCTTCTAATTGTTTAAAATTCAAATAAGCTAAGAAAATAACTTTTATATATTGTTGGTGTAAAAATACTAACAACGTCGACAAATCAAAACAACATATACGAGGAAAACTAACATGTGTATATAAAAAAGTTGAAATATTTACGAGGACTGAAAACATATTTAACCCTTCATTTAAATATCAACACAAATGTGTGTGTGTGTGTGTGTATATATATTTATATATATATATAAAAGTAAATTAGATCATGAAATTGCGAGTGTAATAAAATTTGGGACCTCAAATTCATGAAATTACAAATTCTTTCTTGAAATTGAATAATGTAACTGTTGTGAAAGTGACTCAAAATTGGAGAAATTGAGCTTTATGAAAACTTCCAATTCAGGACCCGAATGGTGTTGTCCGGGGCCCGAATTTGCACTGTCTTTTCAGTCTGGCAACGCGTGAAAAATCGGTGCTCGAATGGGGGAATTTGGGGCCTGAACTGTCGAAACAGAAAATATTTTTGTAACATATTTTTGGGTCAGATTTGTTCCAATTTTATGAGGGTTACGTTTGCTATAAATATAAGCATTGTATCAGTGTAAACCTTGAGATAGAGCGGGTTAAAACAAAGGTTTAGAAATCAAACTAGGGTTTGTATAGAGTTTGCTCTTGACAACAAACACTAGGGTTGTGTTGATTCACCTTGGGAAACATTATTAGGATTGAGTCTCTTGGTCACGGGAAGAGATTGAGACTTTGGGTAGAATTAGGCGGTAGACTTATTCTTGTAACCCATTGATATCTCTTTTATAAAGTTACTCATCATTATAGTGAAACGGAGAGATGCTCTCTTCCCAGACTAGGTCAATTTGGACCGAACTGGATAAACATATTATTTTGTGTTCTCTCTTTCTTTCTCTCGTTGTTTTTTACTTTTGTTTGTGATTATAACTTCGTGTATTTGCATATGAAAACATAAGTAATTCACTCATGTTTTTGTATAAATTTTATATTTGAATCTTGAAAAATACATATGTAAATTTATAAAAAATTACAAAAATGACATGCAAAAAATATAAAACAAAATCGTTGATTAAAATTAAGTTAAGTGAGTTTAACTCAGTTGGTAGAAATATTGTATAACGGTCAAGGTTCAAACCCCAACACTCTATTTCTCCACACTTTAATTGTGTGAGCTCTAACCACTAGGTTACTTGACAAAAAAAAGTTAACGGGCAATGTGAGTAATTTTCTTAAAAAACATATTGTTATTAGTTTTTTTCTTCTTTTTTAATAAATACCTGTATATCTTTTTGTCTCCCCCTCAACCCACCTTCCCTTCCTTTTCGTTTTCCTATTCAAAAAAAATCACAATCACATAGTAACAAAATTCAAAAAACAAACTCAACTTAATATTTTCTTTTTCTTAAATAATAAAAAATATAAAAAAAAGCAAGTTGGTAACTAAGATTGTATATATAGTGTTTGTTTATTCATTCTCCTCCTCTTCTCAACTGTCTTCTCCGTGTTCAACTCGCGTGCCATTGCAGTCAGACCAAACCAACCAAAGAAGAAGAAGAGAGAGAAAAAAACCCAGAAAAAAAAATCAATTACCCTTTTTCCACCATTTCTTTTTTCTTTCTGGGTTTCACTTTTTCTCCTCAGATCCTCTTCCATTCTTCACAAAATTCCTTTTTTTTTTCTTCCTGGGTGTGTGTTTTTCTCATAAAAGATTCAGTTTTTAATAGTTTGAAAGTGAAAATATAATTGATTCTTATCTGGGTTGTTTTTTTGATGCGGCAATGATGATGTTGACATTAACAATAAGAGTGTTTTTTTGAAAGTATTATGGAAACTGGTCGTTACATGGTTTCATCAACAACATCATCAACAACAACATTATCAACAACAACAACAACATCTTCATCATCATCATCAACAATCTATAATTACAAGAAAAACATGTCACTTTACATTGGTCGTGAGGCTTCCAAGGTTGTTGTCTTTTTCTCTTTCCTTTGTTTTTTTTTTTATATAATAAATTTAACCTTTTTTCATTTTTGGTAATTTTTAATATTTTTTTGTGTTAACCATCCGGCTATGAAGCACGAGCACTTCTCGGATTAGCTGTGTCCCGGTGTCGGACACACGACACATATAATATAATGACATTGAATTATGTGATGTTCTCAAATTATTAGCGTTGTCTGTGTCTATGCTTCATAGCCGTCCGGTTACCTGTCCGGTTACCGGAGGAATGAGCCCCGTTAATCTGGCTTATAATTGTTTCATTCAGGAATCAAACTCGGTGCAATTTAATTTTAACCTGTGTTTGAATGTTATGATTTGCAGCTATGGAAGAGAGTTTGTGCAGAAACAACCACAGAAATCAACCTTCTTGTGGAGAATTGGAAGTATCTTCTTGCTGGTTTAGTTTTTCAGGTTTTTAATTTTTATATATTTTTGCCTCTTTATTATTTTGAGAAATTTTTTCATTAATTGTTTAGTTTAATGTATTATGTAATTTAATTGCACTTTGTTTTTTTGTTTTTGTTTTTGATTGTCCTTTTGTGAAAAAGAATGGAGATGTTCTTTTGTTTTCATTTTTATGTGTTTTGGTGATATATTAAAGTAGTTTTCACATTTGGTTGTGAGAACGTTACTTGAACGTTACAAAAAGTTTTTCATTTTCTCTCATGTTGAGTTGGCAACTTTTGAGATTTCTTACTTTCTATATCAGGAACAAAGTTTTTTCATTTTTTTTTGTCAATAATGCTAATAGTACTAATCTTTTTGTATGTGTTATTCTGCAACTATGATGATTTTCATTTGCATTTTATTATGCATGCTTAAAATTAGAACATTTATTGTGTTTTGAATTAAATGATGATTGCTTATATCATCAAATAAGTTACTGAATTCACACATTTATTACAAGCTTAATTACAAATTTATATACAGCTGAATCTATTTGTTTCTCATTATGAAGCACGAATAGAGACACGGACACTCGACACGACACGGATACTAACACGTCGACAGTGCTAATAATTTGAGAAAATCGCATATTTCAATGTAATTATATGTGTCGGTGACACGGCTAATCTAAGGAGTGTCCGTGCTTCATATTTTCTCATAATTATTATTCAGAAAAGGATAAGAAATAAGATTTGGCAATTTTTTGATACATATTTTTTGCAGCATGTGTATAATACTAGTGCATTATATTATTATACTGTTTAAGTTGACGTAGTTTTTGTTGTTCATGTATCAATAATCAATCAATGAAATCTAAATGAATATTGAAACTGTTTGCATACAGTATATTCATGGTTTGGCTGCACGAGGAGTTCATTATTTACATAGGCCTGGCCCTACATTACAGGATCTTGGATTCATGCTTCTTCCGGTTAGTTATTTTCACTCTTTCTCTATTGAAAAAAATGTCTTTCATAAGATTGTCTTTTGATTTTGATGTTTGTGGCTTTTACAGGAGCTTGGCCAAGAAAGAGCTTACATTAGTGAATCTTTGTTTACAGTTATCTTTTTATCATTTTTCCTTGTAAGGATTCTCAACTTTCATTCACCTGCTTTTATAAAGTTTCATAGTTTTATTGAAGTTTTAATGATTTATGATTTGAAATTTGTGCTTTTGCAGTGGACTTTTCATCCTTTCATATTCAAGACCAAAAAGATCTACACAGTTCTAATATGGTGCAGGGTTCTAGCTTTCTTAGTTGTAAGTGTTCATAAAAACTATCTAAATTGAACTTGCGATGCATAGCGTTAAAAATTTAATTACCGTTTTTTGTCAACAAGGGTAATGTTGATTATTAAAGTGACAATGTCATGAACTTGAAAATTTTAAGACACCTAAGATAAGTGAATAAATAAGCTGATATAAATGATCTGGGAAGTGAGTGACTCCTGTATTGATCATAGAATTGCAGTTCACTTTTTTCATTTAGTGTAGTGAGCAGAGTCAATTCATGGCCATGTAATATTTTGGGTCGATTTAATAACCTATTGGATATGTATGCACTATGTGATTGGTTCTAAAAATTCTGGCTCCTCTGCTGTAAACTGCAGGCTTCTCAAGCTCTTCGGATAGTGACATTTTATTCAACGCAGCTTCCCGGTCCAAACTATCATTGCCGCGAGGTATTATTACCTTCTTTTTTGTCACTTGCAGTTTATCTGCTGATTTTCTTTGAGGGATAAATGACATTTCTGCATAGATTTTTCTCTTCTAAAGATTTTTTTAAACTTAACAATACTTGTTGTATTATGCAGGGATCTCCGCTTGCGACACTGCCTCATCCGAAAAGTGTGGCTGAAGTCCTCTTGATTAATTGTTAGTATTCTTTTGTTTCAGAGTTGTCTTAGCTTCAATGCCATTGTTGTTGTTTTTGTACACATTTGGTTTTTCCCCATGCAGTTCCTCACGGCGTCATATATGGATGTGGTGATTTGATATTTTCATCACACATGATTTTTACTCTAGTCTTTGTTAACACATACCAGAGATATGGCACAAAGAGGTGAATTTTGCTCATAAGTTTCTTTTATACGAGTTTTACATCGTTTTTTCTTTGTTTTGTTTGGTTCATTGTTCAATTTTGTATTACCGTAGTTATTTTTGAACTGCCGCAGGTGCATAAAGCAGCTAGGATGGGCTCTTACGGTCATTCAGAGTTTTCTGATAGTAGCATCTCGCAAACATTACACAGTTGACGTAGTTGTTGCCTGGTAAGAAGAATTTTCTTATTTGTCATGGTAAAATTGGAGCAAATCATCAATTTTCTAAAGATCGGTTTCTAAATTAGCGAAATTTCAAAGTGATCAATGAAATTGAGAATCATCAATCATAGTCCCCTCCAAGACAATTTTAGAGACTAAATTGACCGACTCAAAAGATTTAATGTGATCGAGGATTTCCAATTTGAAGTTCACTTTAGACTTCCATCAATTTCATGAACCAAAATTGCATGAAGTCCTAAAGTTTTAAGGACATTGTTAATTTACTTAAAAAAAGTTGTCGTCCATGTCCTTTTTAATTTTGTTTTTAACACAACATTTGGATCCTTGCAGGTATACTGTTAACTTGGTGGTATTTTTTGTTGAGAAGAAATTACAAGGTTTTTATTGTACATAAAGACATATTTATTATACTACGGTTCTGTCATTTAGTATTTGCAATTGTGTGCTAACCTAGTTATTCTACAACAACAGAAATGCCAGACAGGACAGCTGCAACACTGTTGATACCATTAAGCACCAAAGACAACAAAGATGGCAGAAACAAAGAAGAGAACCACAAGCTGTTAAATGGCAATTCTGTTGATCCTTCAGATTGGGTATGTAATCAATCTCTACCTGTCTATTTTTGTCTTTTTTCTTTTTGAGTAAATACGTTTTAGTCCCGTAAAAACGCACTTTAGTCCCTAAAAAACAAATCAATTTTATGAGTGTTTCTTTCCGCGTCAAAACACCTATAGACGTGCGTCTGCCAGAAGTAAGGATTAGTAGCTTCTCAAATTCATGGCTAAATTAAACATTGGGACGCGGTTTTACTTTTTCCGTGGTTTCCAAATCGTGGATCTAAACACACTATTAGTCTTTCTACCGAAATAAATATTTATAAATGGTGGGACCCCTTCCCGGACCCTGCGTATGCGGAAGCTTTAGTGAACCGGGTTGCCCTTTATAGTAAACTTTCGGCAAAACCATCGAAAGACCTAAATATTGCCGTAGTAGTCTCTTGCTGCATTAAAATTACAGTGTTAAATTTGAACAAAATGACTAAATCCACTGAAATTGTTCAATATAAGAACTAAATTGCATTTTTTTTAAATCCACACCTTTACAATTACTCATTTCTTTTTGCTAAAGTCATGTCACTGTCTTATGATATGGACCTAACATTGTTATTGTCACTATGTTCAGAGACAGAGAACTCAAGCAAATGGAAAGATTCTGGAAGATGGCCATGCACACCATGCTGACTCTGCTAAGAATGGTGCATAGAAAAAAGAGCTTTTTTCTACAAATTGGATTGGATCTTCTGCTGCAACATTGTGTCTTTGGGAAGCTGCAACCTTTCAATTAGTTAAATTTTTTTAACTTGGAAATATTAGTAGCCTGATTGATCTATTAAGTACATTGTAACTGGGTTGTGTGCTTCTTCTTTTAACAATATTGTAGCTTTGATCCATTGTCATTGTTTAATTGTTTAGCTTCAGCAGGTGCTGTAGAAAATTTTCCAATTCATATTGCATCAAAAGTTTATGTGTATAGTCTTTTTGGTAACTCTTTTTTTTGCTGTTTTTATCTCTATTATCTCAGTAAAATCTGATAAGCATTTTGAGTGGATAAGCCAAAAATTAGAGTTAAAATGAGTTAATCAAAATTTACTATAGGATATTGGTAATCAAATTTTAGGAAGTAATTTAAGAGCATTTCATGTTCAATTCAATAGTGAATTTGAGACAAAAACTATTACTCTTCTTACACTGGTTGTTGAGAGTGAAAATGACTTTATCATTAATGAGAAGCTTCTTAATGTGTAAGGACTAGCTTATTTATGGACCATGCCTTAATACTCATTGTTGGAAGGTACATTGCCTAAAATGATGAATTTGGCTTTTATCATAAGCTAAAGAAACTTGCATAATTTCTTGAATTGAAATGGTAATCAGTGACGCCAACAAGCACATGCTTAAGGACAAATAATAATAACAATGGTTTGAATTGTCCCAATCTTTGTGCCTCAAATAATATTCCATATTTTGAAGTTCAAAATTTCTCCAAGGTTTCCGTTTCTAAGACAGACCAGTCACATGCATCTAGGACTAGTTTTCACATGGACCATAGACTTATTGTGACCTGTATATTTCCTCATATTAAACACCTGGTCTAATCATATAGGGTGTCTTTATTATGGAGTACAATATATTAACCATCGATTGGTTGGTGTTTTATTTCCCACCGGTCTCTCCGAAGGTACTCGTTAAATATCTTAAATAGTATGCTTTTATAAAAATTTATGTATTCGATTCAATGAAAATTATAATATTTAACTTTTTGAATGAATATATTTTTCATTTGAAATTTTTGAAGAATACTCCGAAGACACTCGTAAACAATAGTCCGTTTATTTTTAGTAAACTTGTGACCAATTAGAGTGTACAACCTCATGATTATAGCTATTTTTTCACCTATAAGGGTGTGGTATTTGTTGCATAATTAATTAAAGCCTACAATGGTGTCACTATTATTGGTTCATATTTGAACCATTGATAGGAAAAATAGATCCCAACTATTTATGGGGTACTTTAATCAAATCAATTTGAATCTTATAGTCAAATTCAAATTTTAAATAGATCAGTCACTAATATTAGTGGACTTTTTTTTTTATAGTTGTTCTCTCTTCTCTCACACACACTCATATCGGTAAAAGAACATAAAAACAACAAAGTCAAATTGAATTGCTCACTAGATACAAAACATGGGCAGACAAATATTACTTTATAGATTTTCTTAAGAAAAATATCTAACTATTATATCTGAATGGTTCATAGAAAATTTCCCTTATGATTTGGTTAGGAGATATGTCTGTTATTTCACTTTGAAAATTGTGAATAGCCTAGGAAATCATCAGTTGCCCTTCACAACTTTTTTATAACTCAAATCTACTCCAATAGAGGTTTCTCCGACTCATACTCCCTCCGTCCTTAAATAAGTGATCCTTTTGCGAAAAAATATTGTCCTAAAATAACTGATCCATTTCACTTTTCAATGCAATATTAATTACGTTTTTCCAATTATACCTCTAATTAATATCTCTTTCATCACTCTCAATTCAATATATTCTACTTTGCATTTATGATAATGGAAATCCACCAATACTTGACAAGAGCACTTAAACCATCTCTCTCTCTCTCTCTCTCTTATACATTTTTCTTAATAAGCGTGAAATGAGCAAATGATTCACTTAATTTAGGACAAAGGGAGTATTTCTTAGTACGTGTTTGTTTGTGTGTTTAGTTGAACGTAGCCGCACGTTAGACAGAAGCTTGAATGTACAATTTCTTGAAATTGCGATGAAAACAACCTTGGGATGCAATAATTGCATATTGGATGCACAACCGAACATGTGCTTAGACAATGTTTGGTTTGGCGTCGGATGTGAGTTTTCTGCGTTGGATTGGATTATCACCGCACGGTCAATTGAATATCCAATTTGTAGCTTTGAAATATCATAGCCAAATTAAGCTTTAAGCTTCTCGGGACGCAAGAAAAACGGAATAATGTGATATCAAACATGCACTTAATACCTCTTTATATCTTCATATTTGGTACATCTTCTCTTCATTCTCTCTGTCTTTGCCCTCTCACTCTTAGTTGTCACTTATCACAACGTTTTTCCTATTGTTTTTTATTACTTATATTCTCTACGTACAATTTAAAACTTTGGCAGCTGTATGAGCCAGTGAAAATGGGTTGTGCAAGCTGGGTATGAACTATATATTGCTCTTTTAGCATAGCATGAGTCCAAAGCAAATTAGATAAGGTTTTTCAAATTATTCCAGTCTTATTTGAATTCGACCTAAAAGAATAATTGGAAATCCACCTAATTGATATCCATGTATGAGTTGTTTATTGCATGAGTATGCATAAAATACTCGATTTATATTCTCAACAAGTAATTGATGAATGACAAAATTTGTTTCATTATCTTCTTTTCAAGATACCAATTGTAATTACATAAAACTTTTTCTAATAAAAAATGTAATTACTTAATAAAAAATGTAATTACTTATCTAGTAGTCAAAAGGGAAGGTTGCCTTTCTTGGGGCTTTTAAGTGAAGACAAGTATCTATGGTGAATCAATGCTTAAAAATCTTTCGAAAAACTCTAACAACTACGTATGTCGTTCTCAAATGTAAGTAGAAGTGTTTTTGGCCTCTTCAAATAATAAAAAAAATGTAAATAGAAGTTAATTATGACATTACTCATATCCACGATTCAAAGTATTATTCAATCGATACTAAGCCGTCAACAAAATAAATAAATATTTGTGCTTCAAAATTAATTATATTTATTTCCTCTTGTTTTCGCAAAATCAATATCGACTAGGTGCTTATCTCAATTGTAACGACACTAATCACTGTGAACTTTTATTTAATGTTGACAATTGTCATCGGTGTTATACACGATTTTCAAGCATTGATCTAAAGTATTGTTCAAGATGTGCACTTAACAATTGTCTTCATTCTAACAATACGTTTAACACGTGAATTCAATGCATTGAAAATCATAGTATTTCACTTTTTTTAAGGAATAATTTCTTATTTTTAAATCCTTAAAAAGTGTTCCGATGACATCCGTTAACAAGACTGCAGCATAAAGTTCCCAAGAATCATGTATGTAATGTTGGAGATGTCCCACACATGCATATGAACGATGCCATTGAGAAAAAGGTGCAGGTGCTAGCGGATTTTAAGCTGGAAAAGTTAGTCAATGCAGAAAAGAGAACATACTAATATTGTGGCATAAACGTGCACACACAAACACACTTCAAGAGAGACCAAGAGGGACAGAGTGCAATTATAAGAAGATATATTAGTGATTCAAAACCATCATTGTGACATGCTTATACAACCCAACTAACGAACACTTGTATATACAGTTCTTTTCTCTAATTATTACGAAGGTCCTTTTGATCTTTATAGTGGGCGTGTAAAGAATAATACCAACTATGTAACCAAAAATAATAACGAAGAATAATACCAACTCTTACTTATGCCATTGACCAATTTCATTTTGAAGAAATTTCCCTTCTCACTTTTCGAATTTCTCCTAAACTTACCCGACTGCAGTTTGGCTCTTTAGCGACAGTTAAGTGTCGTTTCACACTTTTTTGAGCAGTTCAATCATTTTTAAATCGATTTAACCGATCTTAATAGTGTTGAATGACGCTTGACTGCAGTTAAAAAGTCGAATTACAGTTAACGCTCCTGTACCAACAAGTTGGATAAAAGAGAAATTTGAAAAGCAAGAAGAGTAATTTTTTCAATAAATTAATAGGTTCAATCATCGGATTGTGGTCATGCGCCCTAATAATTTTTTTTTACCCTATTGTGAATTTTGGGGAGACTATTATTTTTGTTGGAAAATTATAAAATTCCACACCAGACAAAGAAAGACATGTAAAAGTGTATGTAGTAGTATACATGCATGAAGTACAATAGGTTTGGACATTTTGGAGTATGAATTAACATGATATTAGAATCCAATGGCATAATAGTTAGCACTAATCCAACAAAATAAAAAGAAAAATACTTATAGAATATATTTGGCCTAACAAAAATATAGATGTGTCGTCTCTGGAGTTTACTTGAGTACAATCCCAATAAAAGAAATAACCTTGACTATAAAAAGTCAAACAAAAACGACTTAACAATAAAAAAAAGACATTTGAGTTTAAAATGGTATGCAAGTCATAATTTAGACAACAAAATAACCAAAATAGTTTTCCTTAAAAAAAAAAAAAGTTTGATTTGATGGAGAATGTTTGAAATCTATTTAGGAGGGTGTTTTTCTTTTTTTTGTGGTCAGTATTTGAACCCTAGACGTTGTATTTAGGAGGGTGTTTGATTGTGGTCAGTGTTTGAACCCTAGACCTTATGATTCAATTATCGATGATTTCATAGATCTAAATAATTGCTCTTGGAGTCTAACTAATTTAAATCATTCATTAGGTGAAAAAAAATGTTTGCGCAAATTGGTTAACTAAGGTACCAGCATTGATTAAAGCAACCATGTTTGACCCCATTGTCCTCGTGGTGTTTCCTCATCTCTTTTAATTGCTATGAGATTTAAAAGAATCATAGAGTAGTTTCTTGCTCTTGTTTTTTTCTTTCCCATCGATAAAAATTACCACTCAAATGAAAGTGTTTGATTTTTTTATTTTTTTTTGCATACAAAGACATTGAAGTGTTACACTCCTTTGCAAGAAAAACAAAATGTTACTTTTCTCACTTCCCAAATTTCTCTTTGTTTTTAATTGACGTGCACATTATTGCCGTTCGACTTTTCAGCAATAGTTAAATGTCGTTTGACACTTTTTAGACCGGTTCTACCATTTTTTGGAATTGGTTTAACCGATTTTAAAAATCTTTCGAACAACAGTTATCGAACAACAGTTAACTGTTGTTAGAGGTAAATAAGTAATTTCGGGATGGATGGAAGAAATTTTGAAACCTAAAGAGTAACTTTGGAAAATAATGTACCCGGCCCATCATCAAGGCCCGATATAGTTTTTTAGGGGAAGGCCCACTTTTATTTGTATTCTTGGAATATTTCTTTTTAGGCCCCCTTATATCTCTTTAACCCCTTTAAAATTACGAAATTGTCTTCAATAACACGTCCTGTAGATAACTATTGGATGTTCATTTTAAAAATTTCTATTTTATACAACTGGTAGATAACTGTCGTATGTTCATTTTAAAAAAAATCATTTTATACCTCCGATAGATAACAAGCAGATGTTCATTTTATAAATTTCGATTTTGTACCTCGATAGATAACTACCGGAATAATCATTATATAAACCAGATTGCAGTTTTTATGCAGTTATTTCATATTTTGCACTCAACTTGAATATGCTTCTAAACCTTGTGATTTTTTTAGCAATTTTTTGCATTTTCATCAAAGTCAATGGAACAAATAACGTCAATCTTCACTCAATTGCGATCAATTAGCAGGTTTGGTGGGTTTTGATGATGGTGGATAATTGGATGTTGATGATTCGATGTTCGTGTGGGGTGAGTGGGTTGAGATTGGTGGTTCAGTTAGGTAATTAGTATAAAATGGTGGAGGAAGTGAGCTGGTGGAGAGATGCGAGAAGATGAGAGAGAAAGTTTGGTTGGATTCTTTTTGTATGTAAAACAAAAGGTTAAATGGACAATAATTTGATGGTTATTTACCGAAGGTAAAAAAATGAAATTTTTTAAAATGAACATCTAGTAATTATCTACTGGATGTGCAAAATTGAATTTTTAAAATGAACATCTGGTAGTTATTCACTAGATGTACAAAATAGATTTTTTTTTTAGAATGAACATCGCGTAATTATCTACATGATGTACAAAATATATATATTTTAAAATAAATATCTGGTAATTATCTACTGAACGTGTTATTAAAGACAATTTAGTAATTTTAGGGGGCCTAAAGAGATATGAGGGGGCTAAAAAGAAATCTTTGTATTCTTGAAAGAAGTCTTCTTGAAATATCACAAATGTAAAAGCTAACCCAGGTCTTGTGTTAGCAATAATCCAACAAGTTCCTAATAGATGTGACGAAATATTGAATCCCATGAGGTTTTGTGAAATGCCTAATGCTCCTAAAACTCATTGACTGAATTCAATGTGTCTTGTAACTAAGGTATATATTTTATACGACCAGATACTACTTTTTCTATGCTTGTGACAATGCCATTTTTAATGAACTAGTATGGACACCCGTGCCAAGCACATGATAGAATTTCGTTATATTTGAGAGAGGAAATATTGTGACGTATCAAGTGTCTAGTAAAGCCCAACATTAGATAAAAGAGTTGAGGTTGACCGGCAAATAAGTGAAAAATCTCATATATTTAATCCTTAAATTTTTGACTGAAGATGTGATATCATTCTCACTTGTGTGGTATTCACATCCTCCAACTGTGGTATCCTATCGTGGTTCAATACTGTGTGGGAGCAAAAGTGGACCTTAGTGGTAGATCATAGATATAAAGACTAGATGTTGGATATATTCAAGACTAGATGTAAGTTAAAATTTCATATTGGATATATTCAAGACTAGATGTTGACCAACATATAAGTGAGATAAGTCGTATACCTAAAGTCTTAAGACTTTGGATGAATCTCATTTGCGTTGTTGCTCTTAGCATAATGTAATGATACAATTCAATTTATGCTCCCATGGAAGTCCCAACACTGTAATGATTTGTTTTGTTAGTTTTTAGGTGTCATTTGTTTAATTTTTATCTTAAGTTTCAAATTTTGAAACCCACTTGGGTTGGTCTAGTGGTATTGACTTGCGACATGAAAGTATGCATCTCCTCAAGGTCTCAGGTTCGATTCTCTCAAGTGTCAATTTAGGTGGGCTAATTTAGCTTTTTCAAAAAAAAAAAATCAAATTTTGGACGTCATTTTTTTCACCCAATTTTTTTTAGAGTAAATTACACTCATCTCCCCTCAAAGATGCTTGAATTGCACTCCCCTCCCCTCTTATGTTAAAATATACACTCCTCTCCCTTAAAAAGTAAAATTTATACTCCCCTCCCTTATAATATGCTTGAATTACAACTCCATCCCTTAATAATTAAATATGCACTACACTTTACAACTCCCCTCCCCTCTTATGATATATATTAATTTTGAACCACCATTTAAGAAAAATTAATTCATTTCTTTATAATTTAAATGTCGATGATAATTAAATTTAAATATTTTGCTATTGATTTTATAATTTAGAGTATAAAATTAACTTTTAAATTTATAATAGGATTTAAAACTATATGTTAATGAAATTGTGAATAAAAAATAGTGAAAAATATGTATTCAATTTTTGATTATATTAAAATAGACCCGTAATACTATTTTTTTTTGATCTGTGTTAATTTTTTTTTTCTTTCTAGATTATTAGGTAAAAAAATATTGAGGGAGCAAAGTGTAGATTTTAACATAAGAGGGAAGGAGAATGTAATTCAAGCTTCTTTAGGGGAGGGGAATGAAAAGTTTTCTAATATGTTTTGAATAAGAGGAGAGGGGACTGTATATTTTAATATAAAAGGGCAGGGGAGTGTAATTCAAGCATATTTGAGGGGAGGGGAGTGTAATTTACTCTTTTTTTTTTATCAAACCCCATATTATTTTAAATTTCTTCACTTTTGATTTTTAGTGGATCCAATAATGAAAAAAATGCAAGTGTGTTATACTCATATGACAAAATACATGTTTATTAGACATTTTAAATTAATGTGATATTTTTTGAATGAGTCTATGATTTTGGTAGCATAATTACATAGTAATCTCTAACTCCTTCAACAAATCCATAACATTAGCAACACGGCACTCTATTTTGTATACTATTAGGAAAAAGACGCACAATCATTTATCTCTTGTCATTTCTCTCATGTTTAAAGTCCTTTTTAATATACTTTCTTTTTCTAATTTACTTTCTCTCTTCACATAAAAAATGAACAGATACACCCCTCTACGAAACTTCCACCAACCCATATTTTTACCATGTTTCATCTCAGACCTTATTTGGCAATTTCACAGGATCACATACTTAAAGAGTACACGTAAGAGATGGATGTTAATGTGTGATTTAAATTTCAACGTTAGATGCAAGAGTATATATTGAACAACATATAAGTGAGATGGCAAATATACCTAATGTCTTAAGGTTTTGGGTGAAGATTTGGTGTGTATCTCACTTGTGGGCTTTCTCTTAGTCAAATGTGATGATTCAACCCATTGTATGCTCCTTTAAAATTTCAAACATTATGATGAATTGTTTTATTAACTTTTGGATGTCATTTGCTTTAGTTTTTAGATGTCGTTCGCTTTCATGCAATTTCTTTTATCCAAACTATATTATTTCAAATACCTTCAATTTTAGTCTTTGGTGGGATCTGACAAAAGAAAAATGCACATGTGTTATGTTGAATTAAAGTGACATTTTAAAATAATGTGTCATCTTCTTAATTGACAAAAAACAAAATTATTTCTTTTTCTTAATTATTAGTAACTCACTCTATTTTAAATACTTCCATGAAGAAAAAAACACATTCAATATTTTTCCTTTATCATTTCCCACATGTTTAAATTTTATTTTCATATTCTTTCTTTTTCTAATCCCCTTTCTCTCGTTTCATGAAAGATATGAACATAAACATTCCTCCTCGAAACCAACATTAACTCGCCTTTTTTACAATGTTGTGCCTCCATCTGACTTTATTTTTCTATGCCACCAGATCACAAACGTAGAGAGTCTTACACTTAGAGAGATATGTTAATATGTCAATTGTCACTTAAAGTTCTATATTTATTGAAGGAGTAGATGTTGAGAAACATATAAGTGAGATGAACAAGATACCTAATGTCTTAAAGTTTTGGATGAAGATGTGGTGTCAATCTCACTTGTGTAGTTGCTCTTAGTCTAATATGATGATCCAACCTATTGTATGCTCCCTTAGAACAATGGACATTATGATGAACTGTTTTGTTTGTTTTTAGAAGTCATTTGTTAAATTTTTATATTAAATTTAAGTTTTTGGATATCGTTTGCTTTCCTGCAATATTTTTTTATTCAATCTCTATTATTATAATTTCCTCCACCTTCGGTATTCGGTGGGATTTAACCATAGAACAACTATGAAGTCTTATATATTGAGTTTACAAAATACGTGTTTATTTTACGTTTTTAAATGTTGTGGAGAGTATATTTTGGTAAATTAATTACCCAAAAATATCTAACTCGTCCAACAAACGCATAAAATTACCAGCAACTCGCTTGATTTCTTATAGACAAAAGACACTTTTTTTTTTTGCACCATTATCATTTCCCTTAATCACAATTTTTTTTATTTTATATTCTTTCCTTTTCTAATTTACTTTCTCTCTTCTCATCAAAGAAAGAAATATAAACCTCCCTCCATTAAATTATCACCAACCCATCTTTGTGACCATATTATGCCTCTATTTGACCTTATCTAGCTATGTCACATAATTATGGATGTCGAGAGTTACACAC
>Ga0315915_1002959_pt1 | contig 21618 bp, 14 predicted proteins | sample MpolbnodulesMG_FD_207738 | JGI IMG/M metagenome (GOLD analysis project Ga0315915, IMG submission 207738) | Medicago polymorpha root nodule microbial communities from Los Angeles, California, United States - branched nodules | ecosystem: Host-associated > Plants > Roots > Nodule | place: USA... | reverse complement strand
CCTATTAAGGGGGTAAATCAAAACAAAAATATTTTACAGGGGGTAAATCAAAAAAAATATTTTACAGGGGGGAAAACCAGAAATGACCTATATTACAGGGGGTAAAGACCTATTAACCCTTTTTTTTTTCTTCATTTTTTACTTAATAACTTTTTTCATGTACTTTATGAAGGGAGAAATAGAAATCACCAAGGCCTAGCATGTGCTATTCTTAAGCTTTGGGAGAAGAGTTTAATCGCAAAGATTGCTGTTAAACCCGGTATCCAGAACACAAACAATAAACTAATGGCCGACGAGCTTAGTGTATGTTTTTGTAATTTGAAAATGATTTGCTAAAGCTTTTTTTATTTTAATAGTCATATTCTTTTGTTGCTAAGTTATGGTTAAGACTAGAAGCCTAGAACGATGAACAAGGAAATAAACATGATTTCTCTTTTCTGTTATGGTGCAGACATTAACAGGAGGTACCTTGCTGCTAAGGAATAGATTTTACATTGTTATATATCGTGGGAAGGACTTTGTTCCAACAGGTGTGGCTGCAGTTTTGGCCGAAAGACAGGAATTGACAAAACAAGTACAAGATGTTGAAGAGAAGGTGCGGTGCAAAGCTGTTGTTGCAACTCCATCTGTACAAGGTGAAGCAACCGCACCGGCTGGATCTTTAGCTGAGTTCTATGAGGCCCAAGCTCGTTGGGGAAGAGACGTATCTTCTGAAGAACACGAGAGGATGATAAAAGAAGCTACCAAAGCCAAGAATGTTAAGCTTGTCAAACAAATTGAACACAAAATCTCTCTTGTAAGTATCTACATGTTTTATGAAGATATGCTTGGCAATTGGCACATTACCTATTTATTTTTTTTAAAGAAAGTAAGACTTGACTTATAGTGCATTACCAATGTTGTCAATTGCGTATCGCAAAAAATAGCGGTTTGTTTAGATTCTGATACGCTAAATTGCAATGCTTTTGCGGCTATTTAACAGAACTATGTATGAAATAGTGTAGTGTAGAACAATAGTGATTTGTTCTAATTATGCTATGCTATAGTGCTATAGCACCGCTATAGCCACTGTTCGACAGCATTTTGTATTACTGGATATAAGCATTGTTATCAGAGTAGTCCCTAGATTCGAATTCTTGATGCTATAGTGTTATAGCGCCACTACAGACGCTGTATGTTTTTTGTCCTTCCTGACGTATTTTGTATGTTTGTCTGCTTGCAGCTGACTGTAATTCTTTTCTACAATATATGCATATATGAATGTGATAGAAATCGGTACCAAACATAGAAATATAATAAGTTACTTTTATTGATTATGGAATATATGGTCCCCTATTTCTTCCTTCAATTTCCTATTTATGTGTGAATAGGCCGCGAACAAATTGCATAGAGCAGAAAAGCTGTTAGCCAAAATAGAATCATCCATGGTTCCAGTTGGTCCAGACTATGACCAGGAAACAATCACAGATGAAGAACGAGTGGTGTTCCGCCAGATTGGTTTAAGAATGAAGGCATACTTACAACTTGGTGAGTAATTTTCAACCATTAAAAAGTTTCTTTAATCTAACAATGCAATATTGACATATTTTATGATATAATCTTCAGGTATACGTGGTGTTTTCGATGGTGTCATTGAGAACATGCATTTGCATTGGAAACACCGAGAACTTGTTAAATTAGTAACAAAACAAAAGAATCGTGCTTTTGTCGAAGACACAGCTAGGTTACTGGAATATGAGAGTGGTGGAATACTCGTGGCAATAGAGAAAGTTTCAAAAGAATTTGCTATTATTTACTATCGTGGAAAAAATTACAAGCGGCCACTCACTCTAAGGCCTAGAAACCTTCTAACAAAGGCAAAGGCATTGAAGCGTTCTGTAGCCATGCTACGCCATGAGGTTCCTATTTTCTATGTGACAAATTACTAATCCATTTATCTCTTATATTTCTGTGACGTAACATTTGATCTTGCTTGAACCGTGCAGGCTCTGAGTAACCATATTACAGAATTGCAAACAACAATAGAACAAATGAAACAAGAACTTGTAAGTACCAACTTCAACATATGAAATCATCAAGTGGCATCAAATTTGCTTTGAATGATTCGTATTCGATTATCTTATATCCTTAACTCTCTTATCTACTTAGTCCCGTTTTTGACATTTATATCTTTCTAGAATTTCACACTGCTCATATCATCATGAAGATACTACCTACACTTGACCTATTAACTGGTCAACATTATGTTTTCTCTAAGATCACTATTATATCAGCTTATCAAATTTATTCTCTTAAAACTATTTAGGGTCTTTCGGAAGATGAGTTGAGCATGAAGGAAGGGTATGAAAACCAACTGGATCACAACTCAGAATTCGCGCAGGTGAGATTCCCCTCTTCTCTCCTTATTTTTGACTGCTTTATTAGGGGAAGGCTATCCTTTCTGCCAATTTAATAATTTCCTCGTAATAATAGTTCAGTTTCTCATAGAAGCTGTCATAAACTGTTGAGAATCTTACATTGGATGAGATATAACCCGATCAAGCGTTTATAGATCGTAGACATCTCTCATCTTACTGGCCAGTTTTGTAAAGGTTGAGCTAGACCCAACCCAATTTCTAAAGAAATCTTGGGTGGCAAGTTTTGGAATATTTATAGAAAGCATAAATTGCATTCCCGTCACTTGGGAAATGCAAATTTCACCATCCTCTCCGCTTAGTTAAAAAATGGCTTCCCATCCTACATAGATGAATGTATTTCACTTTAGACCAATTTAATGTAAATTAGCTTTATATCCTCTTTCTCTCTGATATTTGACATTGTTGGAAGCGAATTTTGAATCCATGTTTTAAAGTGGATCAATAAGTTTTGGTATTACTTATAGTTTACTTGGCCGTAGTATTTAAATACAAGTTGTATATTGTAAGCCCTAACCTTGAAATAATAGAAAGGAACTGCAACCACTTTGTAGTTGGAGAGATAGACACAATTGGCCGAACTTCATAACCAAACATCATGTGTTCATTGTTTGTGTTTTTCGTATCTTTATTCTCATGAACTGGAGTTGCTGTTCTATTAATAAGGGTATTTAAAATTTCAATTCATCTTTTGTTTCAAAATCAATATCATGGTGTTCAAAATTAAATGCGGGCAACACTAGAAGTTGTAGAGAAAGGGGAAGGAACAAATGCCCCTAAGAGGCTTGTTTATAGGAGCTTACTTCCACTAGGAGGTTCATTTGTACTGAAACTAGTGCAAGTCACGGGGAGATCACCGTTGTTATTTTCTCTAGCAACAAAATGTGTATGGAAGAAGTTGGAGACAGTTTTTTTCTTCCTTTGACACAAATCCATAATCTTTTGCAGTCTATTACTATTAATATTTTTCAACGAAATAGTAATCGATAAATTCATTTCTTTAAGGTCAATCATATTTTGAAAAGAATTAGTAGGAGAAAATAGTGTCAGAGACAGTAATAACTCCAAACCTTCATGATAGATCTATTATAAGCATCTCATTTTGTCTCACATGAGAGGGAGGTATAATTTTTAAAATTAGAGGGGAAGTCGATGTAATTTAAACATCTCTTAGGGTATTGAAGTGTGACTTACCCGTATAAAAATGACTTATGTGGCATATGACATTTACTTATTAGCTGAAAGGGGGTAAGGAGGAGAAAAAGTTGATATAAAGAAAAATATAAGCAAAATAGTTTTTCATTACAATGATAATTAATTTGTCGAGTTGTTATTTCAGAGTGAGGATGACGAAGACTCTGATGGTTTTGATGATGAGGAAGACACCAATTGGGATGATGAGGAGGACTCTGAGTTTTCGGAACTCGACGTCGATGAGCATCCTTGAAGGCTAGTTGACATATTTTCCTTGAAGTTTCATGATGTCCGCTGCCATTACCTGCAGGTAGATTGGTATCAACTTTGCTATTTGATTTTGATCACATAGCTCATAAGTTTTCAAAAGGTTGCAACAGTTAAGGGATAAATAAATATCTCCTCGGTTCTGCGATTACGATGCTTTAGGATAATCAAAAGGCAGACTTACAATGGTTCTTAAATTAAATTTGTACATTCTTAGAGGTGAAGAAAATATGGAGTTTGATTTATTCGGAATTCTACAAAACTGTGCGTATGTCAGCGAAAATTCATCATCAAATAAATTACCTTATTGACCTTGGTTTTTCATTTGAATGACACTTAATCTTTCACTGTTTTTTGATATAGTATCTTATAGGATGCTAGCTGAATTTTGAGTAGCATGATGGATAAACACTATGTTGTATACTGACCTCATTGTTGTTGACATGATTATTGTAAAGTTTTCTTTACATTGTAATAGGTTGTACTCATTTAGATAGTTCAGAATGGTAAAGGATGTTGCACTCTTGTACTTAATACTTGTTTGGATTGACTTATTTATGTTTATCTACTGACATAAACACATATACTGTTTGGCCGTTTGCGAGAAGTTATGGAAACAACTTATGACATGTCCTTAACTTGTTTTCAGCTTATTTCCATAAGCTCCCCATGATAGCTTATATGAAAACAATTAGTCTTTATTTTATTTTGGTATAGAAATAACTTATACATAAGCATGTATATGGTCAACGCTTATTCTATAAGTGTTTTATTAAGTTGTTTATCCAAACATGGCCTTACTATTGTGATGTTATGCCTTCCATATGTATCATTATTTTTGTTGTGTTGAATGTTGTGCAGTAAACACTAAATGTACCATGATGTCATGAGATAATGTTACACAGCTTGTGCACTTCTCCTTTTGTCAATATTTGCTTGAATGTGAAAAAGTATTTAGTGCAAGTGAAATTTGATTTTATATATAGAAAAGGTAATTATGATTTGCATGAAATAGCATTATATGTTTTTCTGAGTACATGCTGAACTTGGTATTCTGGGAATTAAAACAGTTACCCTGTGCAAGACTAGTGGTCAAGTATACAATGTCAGGATCAAACCTAGTTCACCAAGGTTGAAGAACAAACTTTCAACAAAGAGAACTCTATGAAAACCGACAAGACCAGTGGTCAAGGAGCATTGTATATGAAGCATACCAAAAGGGATATACCCCTACATTTATTATGGATTGAAGTTTTGAGTATATCTACTTTAGGTTTCATAAACTACTAACAATCGCGCTCTACGCCATGTTCTACTTATGCAATTCACATATATTTTGCTCCAATAGTAAAAATTGAACTCTATGGTGATCGATGACTATGGTGATGGAGAAGAGAGATCGAGGTTCTGAGATGTGGAAGGAGAAAAGAGAGAATAAAAGAAGTGTGTGTCGGTCTGCTAGATTGAAATTTTGATTGTGTGAGTGAAATGATTTAGAGTTTGAATTTCTATTTATATAAAAGTGATAATAAATTGATTTTCTACATTTGAGATGAGTTTGTGTATGAGTTCAGGGTGTACTTATATATCCATTATCCGTCTGAAACCCGTGTTTTGAAATCGAAGAAAATTCAAACATATACTGAAACCCAGTCAAAGCGCGGAAAACCTATCAATTTAGGTTGGTTCGGATCGGTACGAGAGCTTTTTTGACATCTCTACTTATTTTGCCACGCTAAGCTTCTTCCGTGAAACAAAACAAGTTCATCATTCTATAAAATTTACTTACATATGGAGATGTTTCAAGGGCATAATTATTTTACTCTTAAGATCTTATATATATAAGTTGAAAGTAGTTTATAGCTTTGTAAAAATATAAATGTTATTGTAAAAGGTTATGTCATTGTCATGAAATAAATAAATAAATTCATATAAATATATATCTTTAATTGGCATAGATAAATCCATATAAAGTTATAAATTATGCATGGACTTTGAAATGACCACGTAGAAAAATGCATTTATGTACATGATCCTGTCAAAAAAAAGTACATGTACTGTACATGAGATCAAATCAGCCACACTGAATAGTGAATACTGATCAATCTGACACAGCACCATGTCCATGTCAGATATGGCATAAATGACCATGAACAAATTAGTCAGAAATCTTCTCTTCTAAAATTAACTATGCTATTAGTAACACATGGTGCAACATGTTACACGGGTCTAGAAAGAAGGACTAGTAAGTTTCATACGGTTATATATGATTGTACATAGTAAAAGGGTTTAAGTCAACAAACAAAGCTATGAATTAAGTTTAGGGAGACAAATTGGGGGACCATGGTCACTGACGGAGCCAGAATTATTATAAAGTTTTGACAAAAAAAAATTACAAAATATTTACAGGGGTTTACATAAGAAATTGCAAGCAAATAATCAAAAAATCTAACGAACTTGTCCAATTTATAGGGGTTTATATAAGAAATTCAGAGGGATTTACATAAGAAATTGCAAAAAATTTGGGCCAAAGTCCGGACAACTGCCCAGACTAGCCAAGCCTTAAAACCGCCCCTGACCATAGTCTCTCTTTTAGCCTCGTCCTTGTGACGTGCAATTATGACATTTTAGATGATTTTGATAATTGATTTATATTGAACTGTCAAAATTTGTAAATGTGTCACACATTTATGATATGAAATCTATTTCTTGAATACATAGATAAATGAGATTTGAATCAACACAATTTTAAAATCTAACTTGACATGAAAAAAAAGATAAACGACTACATTGATACAAAAAAATTAAGACAAAATCCATACACAATTTTGTGTTATTTTATACTTTCTCCATCCTACAAATCATTTTAATAAATGATACACATTCGACTTATAAGATGAGAAATATATTTTACTTATACACACATTTTTAAGTCATATCTCATTCAAGTTGTCGACACTAAAGACTTAAGAGCAATATTATTTGCAATAGGTAGATACATCCAACCAAATACATGTCGGTTGTTTTCAAGCATTAAACATTAAAGTAGAAATTTGACTAGTTCTCATGAGATAGAACATGAATACATACAAACACTAAAGTATTTAAGCTAATGACTAGTTTTGTAGCAAAGAAACAAATATTACAAATTAACAAAATGCTTAAACTTTAATTTTTGTGCTGCTATGCTCATCAAGCCAAGATATAATATCATCAAGCACATGAAATATAGTTTCATCAGGCTCCCCTTCTAGTAGAGTATGGAAAGCATCTTTATAGAGACAGAGTTTCTTGTCTTTGACTTTAGCTTTTTGGTACAATGCCTTGCTAGCTGATGGGTCGGTTATTATATCAGCCTCTCCATGCATGACCAATAATGGCAGAGAAACCTAACAAATCATTAATAGTCACTTCAATGTTTTCAAAGGATAACAATTGATTAGTATACAAAGTATTAAGATAAGACGGCTTCTTTTTCTATCCTATGAGTTTCTCGCGTGCTCAATACAATTTGGATTATAGAATCAGAACGGCATAAACACCCCATAAAAACCTCCAAAAACACGTTGAAACATTTCAGATTTTAGAATCCGAATAGGACGCGCGAGAAACTCATAGAGTGGGAAAAATAATGACCTTAAGATAAAGGTTTAGAGTTTGATCCCTACTGCCAATAAATTCCACACACGAGTAAATCAACATTTTAGTCCTTAACATTGTAAGAGTTAGTAAATTTAGTCTCTTATATTTACAAAATAGCAAGTGAGTCCATTAAATCGAACAATGTTGGCCAATTTAGTCATTTTTTCAAATTTCCCACCACAATTTTAATTGTTTTATACTTGATGTAGCAAGAGACTATTCAAGTCAATATATAAATTTTTCTCATTTATTTTGATGGATGTTTACTAAAGAAATATTTTCATTAAGGGACTAAATTGAATAATGTTCTTTGGTTAAAGATACTAGATTGCTATTTTGTTTAGCTCTCCCTAAATTCTTATTCAGAATATCATATATATGTGAAGTTGATCTTCATAAAGTGATTAAATTGTACTAAAAAGAGAGTAACTAAGAAGGAAAAGTTTACTTCTTCCAATCTTTGTTCTAGCTCTTGTGTAGCTTTAAGCAACTCCAATGCAGTTCCTAGTCTTGGTTTATCCTTGTAAAGTAACACATTATAGGGAGCCTAGAACAAAAATCAAAATTAGAATAAGATAAACATATTATTTTTATGTATTTTATATACTTCAATCTACAATTCAAGCATGCATGTGGTACTAATATCTTTATTAGAATCAACTAACACTCACCAGTTCTCTCTTTCTTGCATCTCTATATATATTCTCTTTCACTTCTTCCTTTTGTGGAACTAACTTAGTTTTGGGAAGAACCTTAGCTACCCCAATTAGTATTTGCTTCACCAACCAATGTGGAATCATATCCTCTGCAAACTGTTCAATACAATGGAATATATATATAGATTAAATCATTTTATTTTATTTTCCATATTATTGAGGTATTAAAACTTAGAGGTGAAGTATTTTTTGAGATTTTAAAAATTAGAGGACTATATTTTTGGATTTAGAAATGGAGAGACCAAAAGCATGAATAAGAAAAAAATTGGACTAAAATTGCATTTAAATTTTTATGTTGTTAACTATATTTTAAATTGAATGAGATACCTTGCACAAAGGTGCAATAAGAGCAGCACCATCCCATGAAGTAGGTTGTTTGAAGTGAATGTTCAAAGCAATTGCTCCTCCCATTGACTCACCTAACAAGAAGCTTGGTAAATTTTGATACTCCACTTGTTCTGTCATTCAAATTTACTAGAATTAATAGCAAAAAATTGCAAATCATGAAAATGAGAAATTAGTATAAGGGTTGGTTTAAGTAGAAAATTTAATGCATGCAAACATTTGAAAAAAGAAAAGAAAAAGGGTTATATCAATGTTTTAAAAATGCAACCGAAATTGGCCGATTTTGCGATTAATTGATCAATTCACTAGTTGGTTTGATTTCGATTATGCTTTAGTTTGGTTGAATCAGATTAAACTAAAATTGAACCGGTTATATCCTGGATGGTTTAACTCGTTCTTACTTTTGTCATTTTTATTTATTTTTTGAATACTTTTTTATCATCCAAATCATTTATAATTGAATCGATTGAATTATAATATAAAGTTTTACAAGTTCAATCTTTAGAAAACTTTTTAAATAATGAGTTAAGTATATGTTTTCACTCCTATTCAAAGTGGTCAAACATTAATTCTAGTATATGTAATTTTTTATGCATTTTAAGTCCTTAAAATATACAAAGATTATTGTTTTTCACAATACCCAAAACATTTTAACAAAAAGCAGAACAAGATGACACCATAATGAATGAGATAAAGGAAACATAGCTATTGTAAAAGGAAAATTAATCTTACTCTTTATTTTTGAGAAATGTTCAATGACATCATTGACTAGATTTTCAAAGCTAGGAATATAACCATGAAGACCATCAGAAAGGCCAAATCCAGGGTAATCCAATGCAAATACTCCAAATCCAGATGATGCTAACTTCCTTGCAACTCCTGATAAAACAACATTCAAATTATCAATCTCTTCTCTACATAAATAAATAAATTAAATTCTTATTTATTATTATAGATATTTTCTTTTCATACCTTCAAAGTAAAATGTGCAAGTGTCTGCATAACCATGACAATAACAAACAATTCCCTTCATAGGAGATTTTTCTGGTATCCAACTTTTAGAGAATACTTTTAATCCTCTTGAGTTCACCTCATATACCTGTACAAAAATATTTGAAATTATTCACTAATTAATTAATTAATTAGTACTTTGTAATGAGTCAAAGAGCTGAAAGGGACAATATAAAAAATAATAATGTGGACCCTAAAGAAAATCAAACATATTCTTTGGTCTTATTTCTTTGGCCTTCTCTTATTTATAAATAAGGGTCCACATTCCTATTTTCTATATTGCCCCTTCTCTATGACTCATTACATACTTAAGTTAGAGATTAAATGAAGAACTTTTAAGAGTTCTCTACCTCTTCCATCTTCACTCCACTAGCCGGTAACTGAAAAAAAAAATCAAAAAACATATAAATGAGCTGCAATAAATCCTCTCTGTTTGGACATTTTATTTTATTATATGATATAAAAATATGAGCAAGAAAAGTCCAAGCAATGGAAAAGTTTCAATCCAAAATTGTAAAAATATATAGTTTTCTTTCTATGTTATGAAATTAAAATTCAATTTAACCAATTTGAAGTTTGGATAAATAAATAGATTCATTGAACTTTTGAGATAGTTTTTCACCTAAAGAAAAAACTTATGTATCATTAATGCCTTTTCCCTTGAAAAATTTCCACATGCCAAAAAGGGAAATAAACACAACATACAACAAATAAGTAAAAATAAAACAAGATTACAAGTTTCTAGAAACTTTTATTATACTACTATTAGTTTCTGAAAAACTTGAAAATCTATTCCAACTTGTGTATTCTATAAACTTTTATTATACTACATTGTTAGTATAAATATTTTCTACTTAGTCAAATTTTACACTAAAGATGCATCAAAATTAAATTTTCCACATCACTTTAAAAAAAAATGTAACTTCTTTAAATATTAAATGTCACACTTTCTCAATAATAGTACATATTAGTATTTCCTTGGTGTTAAAACAGATTAAAAAATAGATCACCTGAAATAAGCAATGATCAATGGCAAGTTGAATATCCTTGAAAGCCTCACGAGCAAGTCTTCTTGCAGGTGCCTCATCCATGTTGGACAAATAAATGTTTTGTAACTCCTCACTCATTCCTTCTATTTCTCCCATTTCTATCAACATTGCTCCTTTTTAATATTTCTCTCTACAAAATGACAATCCTAGCATATTATATATATGTGAAAAAATTATGGTATTTATTTTTTGATAATAAAAAGTAATGGTATATTAATAATACTCAAAATCATAAAGAATATAGTTATTTGTTTATTTATTATATAGATATATGAGCAATGTGCAACAAGTTGATGAATGAAAGCTAGGAAGGAAGTGAGTATCCCTAACCAGTGGTAGAGTGGAAAGTGGAATGGTAGAAATTGGAGAGAGTGAAGTGGCATGGTACTAATGGGTAGTTAGAGAAATATATATATTAATATCACATGAGTTTGGTTTCAAAATTAAATTAGAAGTAGATGGAAGTTAATGTTTTCTCACCATATACATTTATGATAGGGATATCTACTTTCACCCTTTTAAAACAAAATGTCTAGAATTTGACCTTGCCCTCCATCTATACTATCCTAAAATGATGGACTCTCCCAACAAGAACTAAATGCAAGTATAACCAATTTGTATTCTTATGTGAATTAGTTGCAATGGTATTTAAAATTCACATATTTAGTATGTAATTAGAAATGAGAATTAACTTAGCACCACTCAAAAGAAAAAATTGTTTGCTTTGATTTTTTTCCTTCCCCTAAGTTTTATTTCATTGAATTTTTCTGGTAATGTTTATAAGGAGACAAATATTATTAATATCTTTGGTTGTTTACTTTGGATTTTGGTCTAGTCCCCCGATACTTATAATTTCTCTTCTTTTTAGTTTAATTTTGAAAGGTATTGCGGCCTTTTGTTTTCTTTAAAAAAAAGCCAACACTAGTCATTTTGTGAGGGAAATATAATTTTCTCAGTAAGTGGGAGATTATATATTTTATTTGTTTTGGACCAGATTTCCATAACCTCGGACCAAAGTAGAAGAACTGATTTCTACTTACTTGATGAAGTTAGAGAACTGATGTTAAAGAGTTCTACATCAGACAAAATATAGTCCGAACATGTGTTTATAAGTGGGGGTAATTCTCACTTCACAGGTCGATTTCGTAGGATTGTGTTAGGCTTAACCGCGATTTCTAAGATGATATCAGAGTTTCTCCGAGATCCATTGGGTCACCTGCTATCAAGTTTCTGCTATCGGACCACCCATCATTTATGTCCACGAACCAAGATCAATAGTGCTAGTCGTGATGAGGTGTGTTAAAAAGTTCTACATCGAACAAAATATGGCATGAACATGTGTTTATAAGTGGGGACAATCCTCACCTTATAGGTCAATTTTATGGAGTTGTGTTAGGCCCAACCACAATTCTAAAAACCACTGCATATGATTGAGTATGGTGTCAAACTCAAGGTTGCAAAGAGATTCATCAGAACGGTCAAACCTTGAAGTTTTAGGAAGAAGGACTTGGTCTTATGAAAGACTGATGAGGCAAGCCAGCTAGTGAGAAGGACCATATAGCATCAACTTTAGATTGGGCAGAGGCGCATATCAACTTGAAGATCTCACTGAAAACATTTATTTGAGATCATGGAATGGGCCACACCTCAAATTTTATTTCAATTAATTTTATTTTGTAATAAAATGGTGTACTCTTTTTCCTATTTACGCATTTTTTTCCAAAAAGTTTTTGGTCCAAGGAGGTTTTAACAAGGCACGCCCTTTTCTAGTTAGCATTAATAAAGTTTTGTATCAAATGTATATTGTGTTTTACCTTTAGACAAAAACCAATTTAGCCACTATAACAACCACATCAATCTCTCTTTACCATGTTCCTTGAAAGCTTTTCAAAAAAAAGAACTTTAGAACAATCACATCCATGTCATCCCTAATAAGTGGTATAAAATGACCCTCCTCAATATTTTATATTATTTCATACTTCTCAATTATTTAAACAAGTCAATTACATTTTTTAAATGTTCATACCACCTATAAAAAAAACTCTAAAATAGATCCCACTAAACCATACAAAATGTTTTAGCTATGAAGTAGTAAAGATACGGTGTCAGGCAGATGCACGATGCAACATATAGGCACAGTTGTCATTTGTCAAGTGTCAAATATTACATACACTCTGACATCCTTTCTTTGGACAATGTGAATACATGACAAGTGATAATAGTGTTCTTAAGATCTATACCATAGCCCTTACAATATAAGAAGTCCAGACTCAACAACATAATGGGAGGAATACCCCACCTTCTATGAAAGGTTACATAGCTTTTATCAAATCATGTGTTCGAAAATCGGACAAAATTTAAATAACATATGACATATCCTTACAAATATGTTATAATATAATCATGACGGGAGAAATCATGGGCTCGAAATATGTTATAATACATCATGACGCCGACGCCAAATTCACTCAATACTGCCTATGTTTTATACCCTTGTGCCCTGCTATCAACTAGAACAATCCCTCTCCTTAAATACTTGCTCTCAAAATTCGTATCACTCTTAGCAGCTGAGAAATCGCTTACCCCTGCCAATTACTCAAATTGCAACATTTGATATGTCTCTCCAACAACTGTAAACTGTAAGCTGAAATGTTTATATGGTGAGTAAACAACGTAAAATCATTTCACAACGCAATGAATTCAATCACAACGACCACAACCGCAATTAAAACCATGGTCCTATTTATTAATATTTTTAGTTAAAGATTAAGTTCTTGAAGTACATTTCTTCACTTTAAAGCATCCAATTCATTTTATTTCAAATATTTAAATGCCACTATTTGGTCATCATAATCTTGGTTAATAATCATATGGTCGCTCTGGCTTTAAACGGGCCTCCCGCAAGTGGGCAGTGGGATTGGTCCCTTTGTATTAGTCGGTCCTTGGATCGGATACCGAGTTTTTATAAAATAAAAAAAAATATATGGTATATATGCATGCAAATTTGCACATATATATGTAGTAGAACACAAACACAGAGATGAGACAACATACATATGCAACGGATTCCATGAAACATTGCCTAATTAATAGTACATAGAAATTATTTTTTCTTCATTTGATTTTGTTTTCCAAAGTTAATTAATATACTAGAACATGAAACCCTAGCTAGAACAATTGAGCAATGCTTACAACATTATTAACTGAGTTTATTTTGCTCAATTAAAAGTAAAAAAGACAATTATATAATAAAGTCCCTACAAATCCAAATATAGTTTTACCATTTTATCTATAGGAAGTGAAGGTTTATAGCATTATAATAATTCACAAGGATGTTAACACAATGTTAATTAGCTTCATGCATGCTTTAAACAACTTCACCAAACGGAGTCCAAATTGAATGGTTGCTCATGTTGATGCTGTGGCATGCATTCTAAAACTTTTGAAGAAGAAGCACTTAGATCATTTGAATTATTACTTGGATCAGTTCCAAGGTGGTGATGAGATATTACTCCTTGTTGAGGCATGTATGGTGCAAAATGAATATTTGTAGCTGCAACTTCTCTTTGTTGTTGATAATTCCTAAGTTGTAATGCTTTTAGAAGTAATGAATTTACTGAAATATTATTTGGATTAAGCAAGTTAGAAGGCCATGGTAGAGATGGAACATGACTTGAAGATGGCCAATTCATTGTCAAATTCATATTTGTGTTAACATTAGTGAGATCATCATGAGTGTTGAATGTTTGTCCTTGAATAATGTTGGTGAATCCATATGAAGATGATGAATTTGTAATACCATTTAGATTTGGAAGCTCAACATCACCAAATTCATTCACTATTGAGGTTGTGTCACATGGAGATTCTGGTTGGGAAAATGATGTTTGTTGTGGTTTTTTTGCTGCTATGCTCTTTTGGAAAACCCTACAAACCACCCATTCATCCTGCAAAAATTGCAAAATGTTAATTCTCAACTATGAAATCTAGTATTTTGTGAAAACATTTTCCATTTTTTTTATAACAAAAAAAAATTGTTATTTGACGTGTAACCAAAGAGAAAATTGACTAGTAAATGAACGATTGTCTTGCATTTTCAAAAACAATGAAAATGTTATAAAAAAAAAAAAAAAAAAACTATTTGCTTATTAACAAGACGTAAAGAGACTCTTGAGATGAACAATTATCTTGCATTTTTTAAAATAACGATATTTGTTGACCAACGTAGTAATCAAAATATTCTAGTTCCTCTAGCGTCTGATTTAGTGATTGAATTTTCAAATAGATTGTTAAATTGGTCACTGAATTTAATGTTAAATGAATTTTTGATCGATGTAGATATCAATGTAAAAAAATGTCATTAAATCATTAGTTGTTTATGTTAACGAACCATAAGGAACTTTTTTCTCAATTTGATAATAGTTAGAACTTAGAATACTCTTTGTTATTTTTATCTTGACAAATATCACTTTTGATTGTAAAAAAAAAACTAATAAAAATTAATTATGAACTACTAAAATTAAATGATTATTAGTCATCATATGATTTTTATGTGAAGTTTTAAGGTTGGCTTTTTGGTTGGGTAAAGGAGTTAAAAAGTAGATTGATGATAAAGAGGTTGAGATTAGTTTGATGATCCACCACCAACAAAATAATACTATACTAATTAACATTTGTCACTCTAAAAATTAAAATGAGTTTTATGTGACTAAGAAAATATTAAACCATAAGAATGCATGCAATGCAATGCATACATCACATACCTTTGAAGTTCGAAAATGGTGTTTGTTTTCTAGTCTATATTCATGCATGACCCAATTACTTTTCTCACCCCTTGGAGCCCTACCCTTATAAAAGACTAGGGTTTTCTTCATTCCTACCAAAACTCCACTACGAAATATTTCCTTATCTTTTCCAGTGGTTTTCCAATACCCTGATTCAGTAGCTCGATTGGTTCGAAGTCCAGTTGGATATTTTCTATCTCTTACACTGAAGAAATACCATTCCTTCTCCCCCATTGAAGCCTTACCTGTATAAATTATATACCACGCAAACACGATTAATTATTTAGTGATTTTGTGTTCACTAAATAAAAAAAGTAGCTAGTAGCTATACCAATATAATGTCAACTTTGTTACTTTATTTTTATAAGCAAAGGAATTAGCTAGTAGCTATACCAATTAATTTGTCAACTTTTGTTACTATTCAAATTTCAAACTAACCATTAAGTTTTTTTAAAGAGTTGAAATACCATAATATATTTTGAATTTGTGCGTGTTATATTTTGAAAATTAGTTATATGGTTTACTTAGGTTATTTTCAAAGTAAGAATGGGTCAAGCTACTTTATAATAATGAATTAAGAGCTATATGAACAAAATAACAAAGACTTTGTTGATTTCAACTACTTTGGATAATAAAACTGAAAGAGATGAAAATAATCAATTTGCAGCTCTCAAATCAATATATACAAAATTTAAATTTTATTTCCTCAAAGAAAAATTAAACTTTATATATAAGTTATTAATTGGTTAAGAAATATAAGCTAGTGAAATATAAAATTGAATAGTCATATGAACAAATTAAGAGAAAGGATGTTAACTCTTAATTAACCACAAAAGTAATTAATAATATTGTTTATTATTTTAAATTTCTTCAAATCTTGAATTAGTTTATATAAACACATATATTCATCAACAATCCTAATGATAATTTCCACAAACAAACAAAAAATTGCATCCTTCTAAATTAAAAAAAAAAATTGCATCCTTCTAAATTAAATTTAGTCGAAGACTAAAATCCCTTGAAAAACTATAATCAAACAAAATATATAGAACAAAAAAATAAAAGGGATAGTTTTCAAGAAAGAGAGATATGAACAAAATTGTAACCTAAAAAAAGATATGAACAAAATTAACCTGGAAGGTCCCAAGGTTCAGACTTGTTGAGATCAACAACTGCAACAGCTTTGGAAGTGAAGGAAGCATCAGAAATTTTCATTGTAAGATAGTGTGTGATGAGTTCTTCATCTGTTGGATGAAACCTAAAACCAGGAGGTAGATTTTCCTCCATATAGATAAACCTAATTAATAATAAGAAGCTATGTAGCTTTTGATGATATATATACCCTAATAGTGAAGAGAAGAGGGTATATATGAATGAATGATATTCCAAAGTAAGATCAATTACATCACCAAAATGAGCTCTTATAAATGCTTCTCCACTTTATGGTTTTATAACTCACCCTTCTACATCAAGCTTTTTCATTAATAAAAAATTATTAGTCTTCATATTTTTGTTTAATACATATATCTAACCCTTTGACAATTTGGATTTATTATCCATTTTAAATTACTAATATATAAACTTATTCTAGATATAAGGGTAATTAGTTTCCCTAAATTTTATTTGTTACCTTGACTATGTCAATATGTTATGGGTTTAGTCATGCATATATATAGAGTAAATATTTTATAGTTGTGTATATTTTCAATAATGCAACTATGTGCAAAATGATGATTTTGTGGAACGTTTTTTGGAAGACTAGCTAGTTATATTAATTTGTGCACGAGGGGGTTGAGTATATGTTACACTATATATTAGTATTTCAATATTATAATTAATTTAAAAAAAAATCTATGATCCTGTCCAACCACCTTCACCCATTTCTACCCACCAAAAAACCTATTCACGCTTAGTCTAATGAGAACATGATCCTATTGTAACAATATTCTCTTTAATAATTTTTTTTATCAATTTGCTTACACTTGTCTATTGTCTACACCACCACCGTCATCTCTTACACAAATTTAAGGAAAAGTGCATATAGTCATAATTGAATTAAATATATTATAGTATACCAAAAATTAATATCTAGAGCTTTTGATTTAACTGGTGAGAAATTTGGCTCGAAGGTTCAGTTTTCTTAACTAAAGTATATTAAAATAATTGAAGATATAACACAAATTATATAGTACGTAAAATGTTGGCATTACCTTGGAGAACTTTCATATTTTACTCTTCATATTTTTTATGAAAATGAATTTTACTCTTCATATTTTACTATTCGTATGAATATAACATTCTTTTTATGAGATGTGACTAGTATTACCAAGTGGTTAAAATGGTCACCAAACCACAAGACTGTTTATATCTATGGTAAGCATTGTTGTTTGACCTTTGTTTCACGTGTTAATCTTCAATGAAATCATCCTTGCTAAATGTCAATCCTAACAAGAATTTCGTAAACTGCACAGAGTATGCTTCTAGAAGCACATGCACTTTCATGCATATGCCAACAATACTAGCCTTTTCAATTTGGAAAGTTGTGGAACATTAGAGTTAGTCATTTGGAAATAACTTTATTGAAAAAAATATCCGGTCCCACGTTGTATAAAGATAATGCTCGAATGAATTTATAAGAATCTTATCATTATAATTTGGTGTTGCAAAGATGAATTAGACACAATATAAGAATTTAGTATGATATAAGATAATTTAGGACTCATCCTCATTGGAGTAGAAAAAGAATAATGGTTGTGGAAGCTATCCCTTCAATTTTTGCATTTTGCAATTTTCACTTAATAAATTGTATCAAAACAATAGTTTTATTGAAATATATTGAGAAGTTGGTGGGATTCATATATATTTAGTAATTTTGGTTGATGTGATTGTTTAGAGACTGAGTGTTTTCAGAAAATAGATTTAATTTCGAATATCTCTGGGAACAGAGTTGAGGATGGCGCGGTTGCGGTGCTTGTGCTACAGTGGACCGGTTCAGTGGAGGATGAGCTCTGATGTGGTGGAAGCTTGTTCAACAGCGGTGGACGGCAGGACTTGTAAAACAGACACCTACTCTAACACTCAAGTCAGTATATTTGTGTGTGTGTGTGTGTGTGTGACACAGTGGTGCCACGCTTATATAGACGAGTTTGTTGTAACTGTTTCTGTGAAAACCGTCGTAGGTTGCGAAAGAAGGATAGAATCGGATGAACGTCCAGGATTGTCTTAGGGTGGTGTTTCCGTGCGGTTAGGTGCACAGGTTACAATAACTTTTAAATCTATTATTTATTTAATCATTAAATTGAAAAAGAGAAATTTAAATTAAAAAAAAAAAACTCATATTATCCCACTAACCCACCATTCTCATTCTCATGACCTAAATGTCCACAAACACCACTCATAAATACACAGTATACCTGAGTAAATTCATAATCAACCAATCTTCTAACCACACCAACTACATGCAATTGTAATAACGATTGCATGTTTTACTTTCCTCCTTTCTCAATACATTTCTCTTTTGATGCATGCACACAATATTGGATGGGAAAGTTCAAGAACTTCTTTATTCATTCTTATCCCATGTTATTACTTTCTCTAATAATCTTCCAAAAAAATAAAGAGAAGCATAATTTTATTTTCATTTTGCAATGTTTGGTACAATCTTAGTCCATCTTTTTTCTCTTGAGGATTTCATTTTCATTTTTCCATATTTCTTTTGATTTGATTTTAATAATCATACTCTTTTGCATAATTATGAAACTCCCTTTTCTATTGTTCTTATTATTTTTTTTCTATCTTTACATTAATTACGATGAGATTTTACAAATGTTTCATTTTTTAAACAAAAAAAACTAGAGGTGCCGGAGAAAGCAAATCATCCCAACTATATTGGCATCCTACAAGTTCTATGGTAATTGTTCCCTCCCTTACTCTCATTCTATTTATTGAATTTTAAAAAAATAACATTTATTGTTATAATCCTATAACTACCAACCCTCCATAGCTCTAATAAAAAATTAGAAATTAAAATAAAAAATAGGAATTAAATTAAGAAAATAGAAAGAAAAAAAATTGTGGTGAGAAAATAGATACTCATGATATAAACCACGTTTTATTTTTTTTAGTTTTATAATCATACAAATTCTCATATAAATAGAAAATCATTTGTCTTGATGTACTATTTAGTTATGTGTGTAATTTTTTCATTAAAGTTATGGCATACAAAAAGATTATTCCTTTAAAATAATTATTATAATTTGTGATTTATTGCATAATACAAATAATATATTCGTATTTCCTCATAATATGTAAACTATTAAAACGTCTGCATATTTTTAATTACAAATTTTTCTTATACATCAATAACGATTCGAACAGCTCTACAAATTTCATGATTTACCTTCTACCATTTAAAAAAGTTTTGCTTTTATTCTATTTTCATTTCACTATTTTACCTCTCTTCTACTCCATTTATTTTTCATTTGAGAGTGTGACCGACATTACATGTAAGTTGTTTATTTCACTTAATTATTATTTTTATACCACTTTTATTTTCAGTAGTCAAATAATGCTAAAAATATATTGAAACAATTAACTTATATTCTTGCTTCAGAAATAATTATATTCTAGATTGAAAAGCAAAATCCATATAACAAACATTCATATCAATATATTCTATAATGTTTCTTTAAACTATAATATTTATAATGTTTGACATTGTATAGTGAAGTAAATCTTGACAACGCACACAATTATTTTTAGAATATCCACTAAGCAGGCAAATCAGACTTACAGAAGCCAAGCCACATTAGCTTTTGTTAAGAAACAACAGTTAGATATGGACAACAATGAATTAAAATAAAATTAGACTAATTCTAACAATATATCACCGATTAACCAGAGTTAACATCATCAGCGGTCAGTTCCTAGTCATAGGTGTTGTAAAATTTCCTTGGAAAAAAGTTAGTAGCAGGGGCATTAGGAATGTTGGTGTTCCTTGCAGAGTTCGAGGTCATGCATTTCAAGATAATTCTTTTCGGAGGACTAAACTTAGGATAAAGAAACTCCTCGTACTTCATGGTTTCTCCACGGAATAGAAACAGGTTGCATCTAACATAAATGACTGTGATCCAAGAGCAAGCAAGAAAGTTATAAAGATCCTTCAGTTTAGCCCATCCATCGGTAAAGTAAACTTTTCCATTTTTCTTCTCAATCTTAACCTCAATCTCATTTTCACTTGGATCACGAATCATAACAAATGGAGCAACTTCCATTCCATACAGTCTTGAAAAACATACTGGTAGCTTCACCTTGCGCTTTAATACAATAAAATTTAATATTAGTTAGGTACTGAAAGTAATAAAAACATTTTAAATTCATACACAATTGGTCATTCCATGTAGATAAACACAATTATTATGCATGGCAAGTTATATCAAATATGCTTGAATGAATAGTTGCAATAACTCACGAAATTTTGATTGTATTTGCAATGTTTTCTTACGACAAAAACAATGAAATTACATAAGTACCAAATTATCTGAACCAAAACAATATATTAACCAAGATTACTCCCTTGAAAAACATGTTGGTAGTTTTGCCTTACGCTTGAATACAAATAAATTTAATCATAGTTAGGTACTGAAGGTGATAAACACGTTTCAATTTTCTGTATTGTTGGTCATGTGTTAAACACAATTATTATGCATCGCAAATATAAGTGGTATGGAAGTTAAAACATTAAGGCTCACATTACATTCAATATTCAAATAAATAAGCATAATAAGGCTGTAAAATAAGGCTAAAATCATCAATGGTACTTGTCAAATCATGTGACAGAAAAAAACATTTCCAACATTGAACAAAACAGACTATCTCATATGCATTTTTTAAAGGAAAATTCTATGGTGAAGTCATGAAAATGACTTTTCTAATGAAGTTAACACTATAACATCAAAAGTGTAGTGAGTAACAGTTTGTACAGTGACATCAAAAGTTCAGTCCCCATAGTATCATCAATTCATCAGATTAACAAGACTACACTTAATCTAATTTTATCATACCTTGTTTTAAGTGTAACACCCCACAAAGTGTAACACTTAAGACTATCACATAATATCATCAAATTTGTTTGCATGTTAAAGATGCCAACGATAAAATAGTACCTGTAAGTCCAAGATGTTGCAAACATTACTAGATG